>CEQE01148388.1_pt1 | contig 45568 bp, 39 predicted proteins | sample 356201 | NCBI WGS metagenome assembly CEQE01 (sample SAMEA2619970, study PRJEB7988) | marine metagenome | biome: marine biome (ENVO:00000447); feature: mesopelagic zone (ENVO:00000213) & marine oxygen minimum zone (ENVO:01000065); material: "saline water (ENVO:00002010), including plankton...
GGGAACAGTGCCCCCTTCCGTCCGACCAAGCCCGCTTACTACTTCACCACTTCCCCGACGACGCAACGTTCCACTTACGATGAGACGATGATGCTACTCAACGTGTGACGGGTTTGCTCTCTCCCACAACGACCTGTTCGAGCCGCGTTACTTCTGCGAGCCTCTGCGGATGAGGAATCCACCCAACGCCAGCATCGCCAGTCCGCCGAGGACGCCTATCAGCGTGACTCGAAGATTATCCTCGTTGACCTGTTTACCGGATTCCTCGGAAAGGATTCCTATTCTTGCAGGTAGATCCATTCCGTCCAGCACTCTCCTAAATCCAGAATAGAACCTGCTGTCTGTTGGCTTCAAAACGCCCGTTAATTTGCCGCTCTGCCTGATCTTGGATAGTTGCTCATCCGTCGTCTCCACGTACAGCATGGCGTCTGTCTCTGCCACCAGCGCATGGTACTTTGCCTTGCGGACATCGCCTGCCAACATCATGGGTCTGTGGCCCAGTATGACCAGCGCATCTGAAGGAACGACTTGACCATGCTGCCTTGAAAAGAGACTCTTGATCTCCGCAACGTTCTTCTTGAGCGCTTGTACGTTGCTGTTCAGGTCACCTAGCTTTGCCAGCCTTCCCGAATAGGATTGCTTTTGAAGCCAAGCGTCTTTATCCGCAGCGTCGCCGGAGGAGAACCAGGGAGATAGAACCCACAGCCGGGAACTGCTTCCCGCCAGCGGCGCGATAATCGACATCCCTTGAAGGCTCCTGTCGGAGCCCTCCTCTCTGATCAGTTGCAATTCTATATACGATGAGGCAAGAGGCGAGTCGATCTCGACCTGCGATCCCAAATAACGGTTTACGGTGGCCGTGGCACGGAGACTCTCGGCGGATACCGATTGCACATCCCTTGGAGCATACGCGCTATACCTTGGAATCTCGAGATAGCTTCTGTAGATCCTTCCACCGGGAGCGATAGCGCCTTGATAGCTTACGTATTTTGTCTCATCCGCTTGAATGATCTTCTTCAGCTCACCAAGGCCAACGTTCAGTGCAGTTTCGTTTATGGTATCGGAATAGTTGAGGTGATTATCGATCCCACCCCAGACGAACACCAATCCCAGTGCTATCAAGCCCCATCTAAACATGACGATTCCTTTTTTCTGCGATGATCTACAACGTGATACAAAGAGATTGCCATTGCGTATACCGACAAGTACAGTTGAACGCAAACCGGCGTTATACAGAACCATAGCACCGACACCTGGGAAAGCTAGCTGATGGACAACAAGTCCTTAGGAATACTGGGCTGGATGATCCTACCTTACGGCGAGGCGTTCAGGCGTTCTACTTGAATCTGAATCCCTGTTCCGCAAGAAAGCCACGCATATGTGGTCTCGCTTTTCTCGACAACAGCTGCGAAATCTGTTCGGTCCACTTGGTCCCATGACCGCCACCCGTTCTGGTTCCGTAGTATGCTTGCACCACTTCATCATAGTCAGCGATGACTTGCTCATCGCCTTCATCGGTATAGACTTCATCCTTAACGACTACGGAGATCGGCAGCCTGGGTTTAACTTCCGGGCTCTGATCGGGATAACCCAGACAGAGGCCGAATAGCGGATACACCCCCACCGGAAGCTGTAGCAGATCCGATACTCCCCTCGGGTCATTGCGGATTCCACCGATGTAGCAGATCCCCAACCCCTCCGACTCCGCAGCCGTTACCAGATTCTGCGCCATCAGCGCAACATCCACCGTGGCGATGATGAAGTGCTCGGTGTAGTCCCCTTCGAAATCCTTATCGTATTGTGCGCAGCAATTGGCGGGACGTTTCAGGTCCGCACAGAACACCAGGAACTCTGCCGCACTTTCTACATAGCGTTGACCACCGGCAAAGTCGGCCAGTGCCTTGCGGCTGTCCGCATTACGGACTCGGATGACCGTGGTGCCCTGCAGAAAACTCGACGTTGCCGCGCCCTGCCCGGCTTTAATCAGGTCCTGAAACAGCGCTTCGTCGATCTTCCGATCGGTGAATTTGCGTATGCTGACGTGGGACTTAAGCAATTCTATAACTGTACTCATAAGATCATCTCAAGGTGGATTGGGTCTCTTAGTAAAGTGCGCAGAGTATAACGGCCTCGGCACGCCATGGAAATGGCCTGTAGGTTGTGAGGCGGATGGCTGGCGCGTTCAAGCTTCGACGATCAAGTCATCTGTTTTACGCCCGGCAACACGCACAACATTTCATACAGCAAGTTGGCTGCCAGCAGGGCCGTGTTTCCTGATTGATCATACGGAGGGGACACCTCTACCAGATCCGCCCCAACAATATTGAGTTGGCTGCAGCCACGGATTATCTCCAGCGCCTGCACGCTGGTCAGACCACCGGCCTCCGGCGTGCCGGTACCCGGGGCAAATGCAGGATCGATGCCGTCGATGTCAAAGCTGATATAGACGGGCTGCTCATTAAACTGATGTCTGAGCTCGTCCATTAACGGTTGCAGCGACTTGTACCAACACTCTGCGGCGGTCACCACCCGAAAGCCTTGTTGGCGCGACCAATCAAAGTCGTTAGCCGAATAGCCGCTGCCGCGCATACCTATCTGAATCACATGCTCGCCTGCCAACAACCCCTCCTGCTGCGATCGACGCAACCAGGTACCGTGGGTAACTTTCTCGCCAAACATGCGGTCATTGATATCTGCGTGGGCATCGACATGGACCAGACCCACTGGGCCGTGTTTGCGGTGCATGGCTCGCAGCAATGGCAGCACTATGCTGTGATCGCCGCCAAGGGTGAGCGGGATGCAGTCACTCTGCAGGATCCCGTCATAGTATTTCTCTATGATGCCGAGCGACTCTTTCAGATTAAAGGTGTTGATCGGCACATCCCCGAGGTCCGCCACCTGAAGAGACTCGAACGGGGCCGCACCCGTCGCCATGTTGTATGGTCGAATCAGGGCGGACTCGTTTCTTATCTGACGTGGTCCATAGCGGGCGCCGCTGCGATTGGATGTGCCTATGTCGAGCGGAACACCGACGAAGCAGGCATCGAGGTCAGGTGCATCGGTGGCTGCAGGCAAGCGCAGCATGGTGCCGGGCCCGGCAAACCTTGGCATCTCGTTGCCGCCGAGCGGCTGATTGTACTTGCTGACCATAGCGATTACCGGACCCCGCCCTTGTTGGCGGTGGCGGTGCTGTTCCTAGTAGACTGTCAATTGTATCCTGTTGCACGGATTGTTACGCAACCATCTGGAAACCAAGACTTGCTCAATCGGTTAAAGCGCGTGCTCACATCGGTCATCACGATTGCTCTTCTGTCCTATGTCGGCGTGGGCGTGCTACTCTTCCTGCTGCAGGATTCCATGCTTTTCCTGGCGCGTTCGTCCAATCCGCGCAGTGTATCCAATCTGAAATCCTATCAGATAACGATTCAACGGGAGCAAATCACGCTGCAGGGCTGGCTCCTGCCCGCTGCCGAACCGGGCCGGCCGACCATCATCTATTACGGCGGAAACGGCGAGGAGCTGTCCACGTCGGTAAACTATCTGGCGCCCCTGGGCGACTACAACTATCTCTATGTCAATTATCGCGGCTACGGCGACAGTCTTGGCAAGCCCGGGCAGGAAGCGCTGTACGGCGATGCTGTCGCCATCATCGATCAACTGTCAGCGTCGGGTCGCATTGACCCGGACAAGATCGTCCTGATCGGCCGCAGTCTTGGCAGCAGCATCGCCATCTACGCTGCTTCGCAAAGAAGCAGCATAGGGCTGGTCTTGGTATCGCCCTTCGACAGCCTCGCTGCGGTCGGCCAGAGCCACTATCCGATCTTCCCCGTCAAACTGTTGATGAGGAACCCGTTTCCTTCGATCGATTATGTGGCCGGTATCGAGGTCCCCACCCTCATCATCATGGCTGAGAACGACAACGTGGTGCCGCGCAAACACTCACTGGCGGTCGTCGAGGCCTGGCGCGGCCCACCGACCACAGTGACAATCCCGGCAACCAGTCACAACGACATCTCCGGCAGGCAGGGCGAGTTCTTTCAGGAGATCGGTAAGTTCCTTGCGTCTCTCGAACGATCTGCAACGAAGCGAGACTGATCCACAGTTGCCTGCGGACGCGGCTGTTCAACCCTCCGACGAGGGCAAATACGTCGAGATTCCCCAATATCGATTGACCCTGGCGGCCCGCACCGATCGCCACTTACGTTTTCGCAGCATCTTCCCGATCATTCGATTCATCATGCCGTGCCCGACGAGTAACACCTGTTGATGGCTGAGCGCCAGCTCTATCAGACGGTCAGCTCCCCGCTCTGCCCGACCCCGGGCCGCCCCATAGGTCTCGCAGTCAAGCGAATAGCCGCACACCCACGCCGCTCGAGCCCACACGGAGAGCCTTCCCGCATGCATCTTCGGTCCGCTCCATGGCATTGCCGGCAATTCCGCTTCCCGGTAGACCGGATCAATCAGATCGGCGCTGACCCCCAGTAATTGCGCGCAGGCCGTCGACCTAGGCAAGTCACTGCAGACAGTGAAGCGACAGGTACGCGACGCGGTTAGGACGTGCTGGGGAGGTCGGTCCGAAACACTGGCCCGATCGTAACGCGCCATCCAGGTACGAAAATCGGCGGGAACTATTCTTTCGGACGTATCTATGGCCGGTCTGCCGTGGCGAAGCAGATTGATCTCCATGTGAGCCGTTATTCCTCCAGTGCGGCTCTACCAAGTCGAATTAGACTGACTTCGACAGCGAGCCGTTAGTTCTCCAGGTGTTCGGTTCTGTCAAAAAAGTCCAATCGCGGACTCTCACCAAATACCAGCTTGGACAGACCTGTATTGCTTGTGTGGTACTGAAAAAAGGGAAACGGCTTGCCATCCAGAAGGCCCGCCAGGGCAATTGCCATGGCAGCGCCGTGGCTCACAACAGCTACCGCCTCTCCCGCATGCGCCCCCCGGATCGCGTCGATGGCGGCCAGCATGCGCGTCATCACATCGGTGAGCGACTCACCATGCTCCGGTGCATAGTGGAAATCGGACGCTATCTTGCTGAAGAATCCCAGCTTGCCGTGCAACTCTTCATAACGGGTATTCTCCAGGGCGCCGATACCGTATTCCATCAAACCATCCACGAAGATGGGCTGTAGACTCAGATGTGCGTTGATCAGCTCAGTGGTAAGCCGGGTCCTCTTCAGTGGGCTCGAATAGATGGTGCGAACATCATGGTGCCGCTCGCGCAGGTAGTGGCCCAACTGCGTGGCTTGCTCCATTCCCAACTCGGTCAGGTCGCTGTCCGTGTGACCGTGCCACCTGCGGTCGACGTTAGCCTCGATCTCACCGTGACGAATGAGGTAGATTGTGGTCTCTTTTGGCACTACACCACTACCTGCACGCGCCGTTACCACTCACCGCTGTTTTCCATGCTAAGCCAGGGCTCCTGTGGAGCCAGGGCTTCACCGTCCTGCAGCAACTCGATGGAGATATCATCCGGCGACCGCACGAACGCCATATGACCGTCTCGGGGCGGACGGTTGATGGTGACGCCACCATCCATCAAGCGCTGACAGGTCGCATAGATATCGTCCACCCGATAGGCCAGATGCCCGAAGTTCCGCCCACCGGAAAGTTCATCGCCGTCCCAGTTGTAGGTGAGTTCCACTTGCGTCCCTTCATCTCCCTCCGGCGCCAGAAAAACCAGCGTGAATCGACCCTGTTCGTTGTCAAAGCGGCGCAGTTCCTTTAATCCCAACTTATTGCAGTAGAAATCGATCGAGTCGTCCAGATCTTTGACGCGCACCATGGTGTGTAAGTACTTCATATAGTCCCCTTTGCCAATTGAAAGCCTCGAGACGGCTGGATTCTGCAGCACCAGATTTCAGATCGGTGCCCTCCTGAATTGCACCCATGAGCATAGCGAGGCAGCGCCGCACAGACAAGCAAAGGCTTGCAGAGACGGTTGCATTCGATGCAAGTGATCACGGCCTGGAAGTTCCGCGCGAAAGCCAGGATGGTAACCTCAGTGAGCCGGCGAGAGAAGCATCGCGGTGGTGCCATCAGCAAATGGACCGTTCCACCGGTCTGAAGGGAGTGTCGAATTCAACAGCCATCCTCGCTAGAATCGTTGTACTTCAAACCCAGGGACCGAATTCATGTACGAAAGGTCATCTTTAACGGTCAGCGACGCCGTAAAAGCAGCCCATGAGAATTCATGGCGAAAGATCGGCAATGCCGGCGCTTTCTGGACGGGCACCCAGCGTATCGCTATGGTGAAGGCAGCGCGCCGCTCACTGGAATGTGCATTGTGCCGCGACAGGAAATCAGCCCTGTCTCCGAACCTGGTGTCGGGTAATCATGACGGTGCGACGGATCTTCCTGCGGTGATCATCGATTTTGTCCATCGCATCAGAACTGACCCAGGTCGCATTACCCGAACCGTGTTTCAACAGGTCATGGACGCGGGGATTGACCAGGGCGCCTATATAGAGGCCGTTAGCGTTGTCAACAGTTCGGTGATTGTCGATACATTTCATGAGGGCATGGGACTGGAATTGTGCGCTCTGCCAGATGTGATCGACGGTCAACCGGATGGTCTCATTAGTGGAGACGCCGTGCATGGAGGAGCCTGGGTTCCCATTGCAGCAGCGCCCAGTGATGTCAGTGAGACCGGCCTGCCGACCGTGCCGAATATCGTACGCTCCATGGGATTGGTTCCTGCGGCAGTCGACCTGTTCTTTGGCACGTTTATCCCTCATTATCGATTGCAGGACTTGGACCTCGCTGTGAGTCAAAGTCAGGCTGAGTTTATCGCCAGCCGAGTCTCTGCCTTGAACCAGTGTTTCTACTGAACCACCTCACACACCATGCTGCTCCGTGCGAGCGCACAGAAAGAGAGTATAAAGGTGAATCTGAATGCAGTTACCGACGGTTCAAATGCAGCAGGCATCGCTTTCGACCATGTGTTGGGAGAACTGACCGAAGCCCTGATCAATGGCGATAAGACTTCATTGATCGCACAACGCAACCGTGCCTGTCGGGAGATGGGTGAGTTGTTGACCGTTGATGCTCTGGGGATAGCCTCGGCCTTCAACGGTATTACGCGGGTGGCGGATTCGACGGGAATTCCCCTCGATCCTGAAACCAGTAACCAAACGGTGGACATACGAAACCAAGCCAGGATCGATGAATTCGACTATGCTGCCAAGTCCAGTCGGTACGATGCAGGCTGAGCCCACGGAACGAGAATTCCAGCAATAGCTTCCTGTGATCAGCGTGTCCAAATGATCGAACATGCCAAACACCAACTGCAGTGAAAGCTACAGGTGGTGCCAGTATGCAGCGCCATCTGAATCGAGATTTAAGATGAGATATGTGTCATATCTTATTGTTTTTACTAAATATACGCCTCAGAGATAGGCTTGGAGAACGCATCCGTCCGAACCATTTCAGGATTGACTGTGCCGGTAAATGATCTATATATCATGTAGGTCACGACATTTTTTTGACAGGCAGCATGCTGTCTGTACGGGACACGACAAGGATTTCACGATGGGTGATGGATCTGAACCTCTGACCGCTGAAAGTGAGACATCGGCTACGCCCTGCGAGCCAGCACCGGCGACCCGCGCCGGCACTGCGCAGGAGCAGGCAGACGACAGTCAGCGACCGACTCCGCTGATTGTAGGCCCCGCTGACGGCGCTGCCGAGCCCCTTACCGCCTCCGGCAGGAAGGCCCTGGAGTACCGAATCTATTGGCTGGAACGGAAACTGGCTCATCAGAAGGAGAACAAGCAACGCATCAACAATGCCCGGCGCATCGCCAGGATGGCGCCCTCCGCCAGCAAAGAGATGATGCATCTTAACAATGAGTTCCAGCGGGCCAATGAAGAATCCGCGCACTTGCACAAGCTGATCCAGGAGATCAATGATGAGTCCCTGAGGATCAACCTGCGCTCGCAACAGATCAACCAGGTGGTCGATGAGCAGATCGAGAACACCGACCGGATAACTGCCGAGTCGCTGCGACTTAACGCGGTCAGTCGCAAGATCAGCAGGGAGTCCATGCGCACCACCCGGATCTCCCGTCGCGTAAACAAGCACGCCCAGAAGGCAATCGCTGAAAACCGCTCGATTGGGGCAGAATCCAAACAGCTGAACGAACGTCTGCAGACTCTTCAAGGGCGGATGGAAGAGCAGATCGACTCTTCCAAGGCCCTGAACGAGGAGTCCGGCGCCGCCCTGGCGGCCGCGGCAAGAACCAACGCGGATCTCATCAGTACCCAATCGGATTCACACAAGATCAATCAGAGGTCACTGCAGATCAACGATCAGGTGCTCGAAGCCAACAGTCACTTCGACCAGCTCACACAGGAGAGCCGTCGTATCAACGGCGATTCCATTGATATCCAGCAGACCACTCGAGCGGCATTGGAGGAGTGCCAGGAGGCAGTCCACAAGGCTGAAAAAGCAGAGGAACGCTCTGCTCAGACCCAGCGGACAGGCAAACGAATGCTGCAGACCGCAGAATCCCTGAACCAACGGGCCGAAGCGACCAATTCGGACTCGGAGCGCTTGCAGGGGGAACTGCAGGATTCCCTCACCCGGTTGCAGCAGGATTCCACTGAAGCCCTGGATAGTCTGCGCAGTAACGCCGATGAGCGGCTCAGCACCATCGAGACCTTAGCCGACAGCGTCCACGGCGACCTCAGCAGCAGCCTGTCCCGCAGCGAAGAGATAAACCAGCGATCGGAACAGATCAACGAGCAGCTGCTGCAGACAAATCAGCAGTTCGATCAGCTCAACCAGCAGTCCTGTCGCATCAACCAGGAATCTCTCAAATCTCAGCAGACTGCCAGAGAGGCAAAAAAGGAGAGTTTGGCGGCCATAGATAAAGCCACCGCGGCTGCGCTGCATGCAGATGAGTTGGCTCGCGACAACGAGCAGATGCAGCGGACAACCGAATCGATCAACGCCGACAGTGAGTCGATCAACCAGGCCTCAAGACAGCTACAAGAGGATCTGCAGGGGGCGGTGCAGGAGATGCGCAGCGACTCCAGCGAGATCCGAGCGACTGTGGAGAAGGACACAGCGATGTTGCTGCAGCAAGTGGCCAGCGAAGCTGAACAGAGCGAAGCCAGAAGTCTGCAGGCAACCATCGAGGCGAGACAGGCGATCGCTGAGTCCAATCACACCAACCAGGAAAACCTGCAGAACATGGTCCGTTCCCAGGAGATCAACGAACACAGCCTGCAGGTTCAGGACGAGTGCCAAAAGAGCATCGCAATGGCGGCCGAACAACAGGAAACCACAACCGCTGTTAACGAAGAATCCCAGCTCATCCAACACGAATCCAAGCGGATCAACGCCATCAGCGAGGGCATCAACGAGAAATCGCAACAGATCAACGAGCGGTCGCTGGATCTGCAGCAGGAATGCCTGCGGACCCACGAATTGACCCAGGAGATCAACAGCCACTCCCTCAAGATCCATCGTGAAAGTGAGTTGCGCAATGACCAGTTCGGTCAGTTGAACGGTGAGCATAAACAGTGGAACGAAGACAGCCAACGACTCGCAGAGAAGATGACGGCCATTGCCGACTCCGGTGCGGAGCAGATGGAAAAACTGCAGCAGGCCGAGCGCAACGCCCAGGCGAATAGTGAGGAGTCACAGCAGATCAATGCCCACTCGAAGCAACTTCATCGTCAGACGGAAGAGGCGATCGTCAAGACCCGGGAACTGAATGATGTGTCCGATGGTATTAACGGCGAGTCGGTCACGCTCATGAAAGAACTGAAGCGGCTTACCGAGGAATTGGAAATCGCCCGTCTGGACTCTGCACAGACTACGCAGGCTGCCAAGGAAACGGTCAGCACGTCAGAAAAGATCATGACGGATTCGATCGAGCTGAATCATCACCTTAAGCAGACCGTTACCGAGTTCGACGGCCTGCGCGCCGAAGCCGAGAGCGACAGCAGTCGCATCAGAAAGCTGTGCGAGGAATCTGAAGCAACCACGCTGGAATCTCAGCTGATCAACAAGGAATCCAAACAAACCAGTGAGGAATCCCGTCAGATCAACGATGAATTCCTGCGTTCGCTGGAGACCGCCACGAAGACCAGCAGTGAGACACAGCGCTCCATTCAGCAGGTGTTGGATCGAAACACATACCTGCAGGATAACGTGGCGAGTATGGACGTCGTAAAGGATGGATTTGACAGCTTGCGAACTGACTTCGCGGATTATCAAACTCGACTGGATGACTGTGAAAACAATCTGCTGACGCAGCAACGTGATTTCGAGGATCGCCAGACGAGCCTCGGGGCGTACGGGGCCAAGGTGGACGAGTACCTGCAGCGACTCGATGGCGACGAATCTGCGCTCGGCAAGTGTCAGGCGCAACTGAATGAAATGCGTTCGGAAATGAAAGACCACGAGACCAAGCTAACTGGCTACCAGACCAGCCTTGAGAGCTACCTGACCAAACTGGACGTATACCAGATCAGGTTGGATGGCTGTGAAATCAAGGTGGAGGACTATTCCGCCAAGGTGGATGAGAGTGCCAAATACCTGTACACACAAAGCGAAAAGTCAGCAGAGCAGGATCGCAGACTGACAGCTCATGAGGATAAACTGACGGCCCACGACGAAAAGCTGTCTACTCATGCTGCCAAGTTGCTGGGTAAGCTGACCAGCCAAAGCGAGTTGCTGGACTCTTATGAAGCAGCCAAGAGCAAGACCGAGGCCAAGCTCAATAACAGTGAGCGCAAAATTCAGATGCTCGACAGTCGCCTAAAGGAATATGAAAAGAGATTCAAGGAATACGACAAGAAGCTGGCGGAGCAAACTGCGCGAAATGATGATATCGATCAACGAACTGAACGGGTTGAGCAGCTGGAAACCCACATGGTAGATGCCGCCAAGGAATCGCAGAACGTCTTACAAGAAGCTCAGCAAGCCCGTCAGGAATCACTACAGTTCGCGCGGAAATTCAATCGGGCTCTCGAGGACGCCCTCATTACCAACGGCGAATTGCAGAAGACAATAGAGGAGACCCGCGCCACCAACGCGCATCTGATTGAGGCCAATGACACGTTGCAGGTTACCAATCGCCAAGCGGATGTGAACCACCGCAATCAACTGGGCATGATAAAGAACTTTGAGGAGTCACTGCACAACTACTCCAATCAGGAAGGTAACTACCATCAGATGATCGAAGACTTGAAGCGACGGGAGGAGGAGTCGCAAAAGGCTCTGCGACAGGTTCAGACAACCATGAAGGATTCCAACCGTATCATTCGAGAATCGCAAAAGACCCTCAAGCAATTAAAGGCGGAAAAGGCAAGTGTCGATTCGGACAGTCAGGCGGCCTGGTGGCAAAAGCCCAAAAGCAGCGTACTCTCGATCCTGATGGTGGCTGCGCTACTTCCCGCCACATATTTCGCAGGTCAAGTACTTGAGACCAGAACGCAGCTTGCAGCAGCGAAGCAGCAGCAGTTCATCAATACACGTGACAACTACATTACGAGAGCGCTGGATAGCAGACGTACGCTTTATCAACGCAGGAAGGATCTGTTCTTCCTGGACAACTACCTGCAAGGCAGAGACCTGCATGATTGGGTGAGACTTGAACTGATTAATGTCAACTCCTCAATCGCCGCCGAAGAAGCTGACTATCAGGTTGGAGTCGAGGCCAACTACCCGATTGCCATCACGGACATTGCACCCCGCGGCGCTCACACGAGATCAGATATGGATGCGCTCGGCCAATTCATCTGGCCAGTGAACTACGGCAAAGTGGACCCGCACGCAATCAAATACCAGTCTCATCGTCAGGGCATCAGCATCTCTGCTGAGCTTGGCGAACCAATCGTAGCAGTCAATGATGGCAAGGTGATATACAGCGACAATCAGATCAGGGGTTACGGCAATGTGATTGTCATACAGCATAATGACGAACTGGTATCCGTCTATGCCAACAATCAGCTCAACTATGTCAATGTAGGCGATCAGGTCAGGAAGGGGCAACTCATTGCCGACGTCGGCGAGCTGTTCAATTCAAATGACGCAGGGCTTTATTTTGAGATGCGTTTCAATGGTCAGGCGGAAGATCCGTTCAACTATCTGGCTCAAAATAGCGCCGCATCGCGCAACTCATCTTGACAGTCGCGACCCTGTTGTCGCTGTCGAATAGCGTCATACCGCTTGTGTTGCAGACTGACGGTTCACTCCTTCGTCTAGTATTGGGTCACTTTATGCCGCCTGCGCAGCAGATTGACGATTCCCTGCTCCCCACCCATGTGCAGAGCGCCGGCGATCACGAGATACGTTCCTTCGCCGGATAGATAACCCTCAATCTTATCAACCATGCGCAGATTGCGCTGATGTATCAGTTTGTCTATCCAGCTTTCCAGTAGCGGATCTTCGTCGCTTGTCATGCTTGCGACCCTATACATCTCATCCACATCCCCCCTTTGCCATGCACTGATTAAGACATCGAGCAACTCCGCCGTCTCATCCAGCCCGATCAGATTGGTCTTCAGGATGAGTTCCTGGATATGCGGCGGGTCATCCGCCAGTATCCCGATCTGTTCGGAAATCGTTTCCAGCTGCAGGATCCGCTTCTCCTTCATTGCCCGAGTCAGGAAATGGTTATCGATCCCGAGCGTCGGATCATAGCCGAGAGCAGTGATCTGTCGCATGGTCAGGGTCATGTTCAGCAACCAGGGCTTCATGGTGCGAAAACGCCCCAGCGGCAGATGCTCTTTCTCCAAGTATTTCTTGAGCTGCAGCAAGGTCTCCGGCGACAGGTTCTGCTCGATGCTATCGCCGCCCGTATAGGTGCCTTTTTCCTGCATCAGACGCAGATCGGATGGCTGCATATCGTATGAATTTACTTCAACCACCAGGGTGTCCGCCTTCCTGTAGGCCGCCTCGAATGGTTCGGGGAGGGGATACATGTCCGGCTTCACTGCATGAATGGAACCCAACAGGAAGAGTTCTGCGGTGGCGGTCCGAACAGACCACAGGCAGATTCGGCCTTGCGCCTGCTCCGCTTGAGCGGCGCTTGCCGAGGTGACGAGGGCCAGCAGGCACCAGCCGAGGCCAAGTCGCAGCAAGCTACCTCGAATCGAAACCACCGACCCACACCGGACTGGACCAACCGTATTCATCATCGATCTGCTTAACCCGAACATAATAGTAGTCCGCTTCTCTGGGTTCGCGTACATCCACGTATTCAAACGTCTGCGTGAGGCCCGCATCAGGATTGACCAACCGTAAAGCGATCTGATCAGTGTATCCCTCTACATCGGTCTTTCTCACTACGTCGCCATGTCTCAGTTCATCCAACGAGATCCTCTGTCTGACTGAAGGCGTCTCTGCCGGCAGCCTTGTTCTTGGAAACTCGAATTCATCTTCATGACCTTCCTTGATGTGTATATCGAATACCGCATCATCAGCCAAGCCTGACAGCTCGGAGATAAATCCGCTCTCGCTGCCGCGTGTGTGCAGCAGAAAGTCAACCCTTCGTTTGTTTGTTGGGTTTATGCGAATCGTATTGGTGCTACCATTACCGGAGGCGGCCAGTACGGTTCCTGTACTCGACTCGAGATAACCAAGCCACTGCCGCCCCTGTCTGGGAAGATCCTGCTGACCCATGAAGGGAGCAGAGTCAGAAAAAACAGTTAGTTTGAGGTGCGCACCGGACTCACGAGATGCGGACTGCTCTGGACGTGAATAGGTCTTTTCCCACAACAGCGATCCGTTCTTGAATATGCTAATAACCTCTATAGGAGCGCTTCCGTTCACCTCCCCCTGGATTATTCGACGCCCGGAATAGGGAGCCCGGCTGCCCATGGGAGCGCTGTTTACCTTGAAGTCGAGGATCATCCTTTCACCTGACGTGGCATAGGTCGATCTGTTCTTCAGCGCATCGAACAGATCGTTAGCTGTCCTTGTCGATGTCATAACTGCCGTCAATCCACCGTCTCGTGAGTTTCCAGGTCGAGCCGTGTGGTTATCCGATGCGGCCACAAACCCAACACGATTGCCATGGCGCGCGTAGTAGTTACCGAACCATTCAAAGAAGCCCTGCTCCGAGTGAATCTCAACCAGCGCCAGCAACCTCGGATCTGCGTAGCGCCAATCGCCGGGGGCATGAGCGTGCGGAATAATGAGCACATCCTCGGTGGCGTTTCCACGTCGCAATTGAGTGTACAGATCTGACAGACGGTCCGTAGTGTGTTTGGCGATACGATCCCTTCCGAATGGCTCGCGAAAGATGACTGTTTGATGACCACCTTTCGCAGCGGGCATGGTCCATTCATATCCGAGCAGCGGGATAAAGAGATCCTCCTGGTAGTTGCGTTCAACATCAGCTTTAAGTGTGCCCCACTCCCAGTCATCCAGCCATTGATCGTGCTCGGGAAGTGACAGAAAGTCGAGCTGAGCATCCTCTTTGCCGTAACGTAGGTTGCTATCGGGGCTGCCCTGACCATCCGTCATCTGGGTGTGGGCATGCAAATCTCCCCAGTAGATCCTGCTCTTCGTGTCAGCTACAACCTTGATTGGATTGACCTTTCCACTGACCCCTCCCCCACTGGAACGCAGCGTTACGTAGTAGATGCCCGGCTGGTTGAACTCGATTCCCTCTACTGTACTGAGTGCGCCATAGCCGGTTGGCACACGGCTGTAGAAATCACCATTCAATAGAACTTCATAGGATGGAATCCGCCCTGTTGCCCGATTACCAAATTCATCTTCGCTCCTGACGACTATATTGAACTTCTCACCAGGTGCAACGATGGAAGGTGCATGGCCTTTGACTGTAGTCACCTGTCCACCGGTAATCCGGAAGTGGAGCAAAGGTAGACTGAGAAAGGGCCCTCGCTCATCAAGGCGTATATAGACTGGCAGAGCAAAGCCGTCACCGCTGAGCGCAGGCAGCTTGAGACCCTGCGACTCTGCGCTTGTATCGCCATAGACGAACTCAATCCTGTCGCCGGCATATAGCGTTCCCTCCACAATCTCGAAAAAGATCAGCGCTTCAGCACGTCGTAGTCCGCCATGGATGCCGCCTCTCGGTACGCTGCGACCTGCAAACTTCACGTTGCCACGGGAAGACCTCAGCGAAACAAAGTTGTCGGCAGCGGGCGAATCAGCCTGCAAAGTGGCGGCGAACAGCCAGTGTTTGGCTATCAGAAAGCCACCACCCACGGTCATGGGAGCTTCTCCCAACGTGTAGATCTGACTTATCTCCTGGTATGCAGCCGCTCGGAAGGGGCCGATGCTGACAGCCGACAGTCTGCCGAGAGCAGCAGGTCGTTCATCCAGCAACTTCATTTCCAGTACGTATGAGTCGACCGATCGGTGCAACGCGGTAAGTCTTCGTGGGGTGACATCCCGCTCGGACAGGGTCAGAACTCGCGCTAGAATGCTGGCCAGCTCGTGGGGGATGCTGTTACCGAGCATGGCATAGCGATTGGCCCATCGCCACAAGAGTTCAGCTCTCGATCGCAACGTTTCAAGACCGGCTGCACGTGTTGGCAGGTCAACGGACCGCTTCAGGGATTCGACCCGCGTTCTTAGATCACCACTCAGGTAGTCGTCGCCCACTTCCGCAAAGAGGGTAATGGGCATGAACAAGAGAACCACTAGCAACGACTTGAATCGGTTGGCTATGCACCAAAACCCGATAGGCCGGTCACTGAAGGTATGCGTAGGGTCAGTTATTCGCACGGATGCCAATCCACTTGGGAACACAGCAACTATCCGAGATTTACCACAGATAGTCCAGCCACAAACAGGTCGGTAATCAGCCAGTGCTTGGCAGCTTGATGTGGATCACATACAAACGAGTCACGATCCAATATTAGTATAGTCATCGTCTCCTATCTATCGATGCAGGAGGGTGTATTGTGATCGACCTACTTGGAGTCCGCCTCGAAGCTGCAAAGAGACCATTCAGGCATGGCGCGCTAATCCTCTGCCTGTCCCTGGTGCCGGCCGGTTCTGTTGCCGGGGAAGACCAATTCGGGCTGGACGACGACGAATTCGGCTTGGATGAAGAGCCCGCGACAAGATACCAACTCACCATGGACGACGAGATCGATGAGGCACTGTTGAAGGAACCCGATCTTGCCAATGGCCGTAGGATTTATCAGATCTGTACTGAGTGCCACAAAGACAGTGGCTGGGGATCACAAGATGGCGAATTCCCACAGATCGCCGGTCAGCATCGGAGTGTACTCATCAAGCAGATCGCGGATATACGTTACGGAAACCGGGACAATCCAACCATGCTGCCATTTGCGCAGCGAGCATTCTTCGAAAGTCCGCAAGGGTTTTCTGACGTAGCCGGTTACCTGTCCTCCCTTCCCGTCGACCCAGACCCCGGCACAGGTCCGGGGAAGAAACTTGACTACGGTGCAGAACTGTATGGGAAAAACTGCGCCAAGTGCCATGACGACAACGGCATGGGAGATGACGAAACCTACTTCCCGAGAATACAAGGGCAGCATTATGAATACCTGGTGCGGCAACTGAAGTGGATTCGCGAGGGCAAGCGACGCAATGTCTATCGAGGAATGATTCGGAAGACGCGCAAGATGACCATCGAAGACTTTGAGATCGTTTCGGATTACGTATCCCGCTTACCCGGGCCCACCAACTGAGCAGCTGGCCGTTCTCCCCGAGACTGCCCTAAAAATACACCATCTCTACGCCCAGGGTGTGCAGATTGACGATGCCCACCTTGTTGAGATTTGGCAGCTGACCGGCACACTCCCCCGGGTTGAATTTTAGCTGGTTGGCGAAGAATTCGATGGTCTTGATATGTGTATGGCCAAACAGTGCCAGGTGATGTTTGCCGTTTAGGTACTTGTCGAGGTCCCTGGGGTCGTGAACGACCAGAATGGATCGTTCACACCACACCATTTCGAGGGGCGGATCGGTGAAATGGAAACCATGCAGCGATGCGCTCCGCTCAAGATCGTGCCGCTCCTCATCATTGTTACCATACACGCCGAATAACGGTGCCATGAGTCTGCTCATGGCTGTCAGGGTCTTGACGCGTGAGATATCTCCGGTATGAATCACTCTTTCGACGCCGGACGCATTGAAGATGTCGATGATCTTCTCAACGTTGGGCATATTGTCGTGTGTATCGCTGACTATCCCAATGCGCATAACAGGCAAACCGCTGCAAAAGAAAAGCCGGGAGTGACCCGGCTTTCCTTGATGAGGTTGAATGTGTAGCTGATAACTGGGTTTCGAGCAGCTGCCTGAGTTTCGTCTAGCCGTCCACTAGGCTTGGCACACCCGATCTAAGTTCCAGCCGCGATGATGACGCTAGTTAACTTTCTCCAGGATGTGAAGTCCACAGGCACTGCCAAGACCGATAACGTGTGTCATGCCGATTCTGGCGCCTTCGACCTGTCGGTCCCCCGCCTCACCGCGCAGATGAGTGCTGACCTCATAGATGTTGGCTATGCCCGTTGCTCCAAGCGGATGACCCTTCGACAGCAATCCACCCGATACGTTGACGGGAATTCTGCCGCCGAGCGCCACTTCGCCATCATCGATCAGCCGTCCTGCTTCGCCATCCTTACACAGTCCGAGGTTCTCGTAATGAAGGATCTCAGCTGTTGCGAAACAGTCGTGCAGTTCGATCAGATCGATGTCGTCCGCGCCCAGTCCCGCCATTTCATAGGCTTGCTTGGCGGCATTGCGGGTGCAGGTATTGACATCAGGCATGACCAGATCGCGTTCTTCAAAGGGATCACTGGTCAGTACCGACGCACGTACCTTCACCGCACGCGCCATACCGATCTCCTTGGCTTTCTTTTCGGAGACCAATACCGCCGCTGCCGCGCCATCGACGTTAACCGAACACATCAGTTTCGTATTCGGATAGGAGATCATCTCCGCATTCATGACGGTTTCGAGCGGTGTCTCGATCTGATACATCGCCTTCGGATTCATAGTCGAATGGTGGTGATTCTTCACCGATACCTTAGCGAACTGTTCGAAGGTGGTGCCGTATTTGCGCGTGTGCTCCAGACCGGCCTCAGCAAAGACCGATGGCATGGTACCCGATCCCAGCATACCTTCGGACGGAATACCGGTGCCGCCGCCGGCGCCACCCAGCAAACCGCGCCCCATCTGCTCGACACCGACCGCCAGCACGACGTCGTGAACTTCCGCTTTAACCGACATCCAGGCCTGCCTGAATGCCGTAGCCCCGGTTGCACAAGCGTTGGCGCAATTCACCACGCCGATGCCTGTCTGACCGATCTCCTTCAGGATCCTCTGCCCCACCATGCCGCTAGACTGGCCGAGATTGCCGCAGAACAACGCCTGCATTTCCTGCATCTTCAAACCGGCATCATCCAGGGCCATCAATGCTGCTGTTGCCCCCAGTTGCGGTACGGTCTGCTCGGGGAACCGACCGAATTTGATCATATCGACGCCCACTACATAAACATCGCCCATTTCTAACTCCTCCTCTAATAAACCACGCTGCCAACTAGCCTATTGAAGTTGCTAACTAGCCGGTTGAAAAAAGTAGCTGATATAGCTATTGCCATCCCTGTCCTTACGACCCAGGGCGTCCTTGTACACCACATCGACCGCCATATCGAACTCAATCTTGTCCGGATCTGGATCGACGTCGATCAGATTACCCTTCACCGTACCACCCCCATCCAGATCGACGATGGCGGATATGTAGGGTACGTCTATTCCGGGAAAGCTGCGGTGCACGATGCAGTAGGAATACAACTTGCCCTTGTTCGACAATTTGAACGCCTCAACCGTGTCCCGCCCACCACATTTGGAGCAGTTGCTTCTCGTCCCCAGATAGACGGTACCGCATTCCTTGCACTTGCTCCCTTCCAGGTATGGATCACCACCTTCCGGCAATTTTAGGTAACCAACCGCTGGTAGGGGACCCGTAGTCGTTGCTTGCTCTGACATATCGTTTCCTCTGAACACAAATCTCTGAATACGAGAGAGTAATACTCATGCAGCCAGGGTTCAACCATTATCTCCAAGGTTCAACCGCTTCGTGCAATGGGTTTTGCACCGTCATCCGCGAGGCCCGTGCCCTGCTCCACTGGTCCTGCACAGATGAAGATCAAAAGGGAGAGTAATCCCACCGCGGACGCCGCTGCATAAGGCCAGCGGTAGGTAGACTCGACCGCGTAGATCCAGCCCATTGCAGCTGGACCAGTGGCAACGCCAACGGTCGTCAGCAGGTTGGATACCGAGTAGATTCTCGGATAGTGAAGCAAGCCAAATGCTTCCGCTATCAGAAGGGGCTGCAGCATCAACAGATTGCCGACCGTCACGCCGAAGCACGCGAGGCCGGCCAGCAGCATCCACGGTGAATTTCCAAGGCCCAGCATCAGTAGCGCCAGACATTGTGCCAGCATCATTACCGAGGTGAATCCCCGAATCGAGATTCGATCCACGATCCATCCCCCACTCAACCGGCCGATGACACTGAAGATCGGCAGCACCGCCAATGCCATGCCTGCCTGCCGCGCTGAAAGTTGTTCGCTCAGCAGACCAAATTGGTGTGCGATGCCGCCCACCTGGGCAAGCATGACGAAAATGTATGACAACGCCATGCCCCAAAAGAACCTGTTCGTCATCGCGACTCTGAAAGACAGTCCCTGCTGGTACCCCTGCATGGATGGCTCGTCCTCCCCATCCATGCCAATTCCCAAGTCCTCGGGGAAAGCTCGAACGAGAAGAATGCAGACCGGAACGGTGCCCAATATGTATGCGGCGCCGAGCCACGGCGTTGCCTTGGATATGCCCACCGAGCCGATGAGCTCGGCGCTCAGGGGCGTGATCAGGACACCACCAACAGACAGTCCGGTGGAGGCAATGGCCAATGCCACCGCTCTCCTCTTCTCAAACCACCGGGTTACCAGTGTCGTTCCAGGCAGCAATCCGGATGCCGAAAAGCCGATGCCGAAGACGATGTACACGGCATATAGCTCGAACACCGAACCGACCCGACCGATTGCAGCCAAGGAGAGACCCGCCACAATGCCGCCGCATACGAGGGTGATCCTGATGTCGAACCACTCGATGAAGCGCGCAACGAGCAGGCCGCTCACGCCAGCGGTAATGAAGAAGAGGGATACTGCGGTGGAGGTGACGGTTATCGGGAACTGACGCTCGGCCGATAGCGCCTGCAACATCACCGTGTGGTTGTAGAAACCCAGCCCCGAGCAGAACGTGAGGATGACAAATATGGCTGCGACGATGCGCCATCCGTAGAAGATCCGTGCCGCCCGTGGGTCACCGCTGGCAACAGCCACTATCTATACTGCGAGGTGGTGGATGGTTGGGGAATTGCGGTATATTTTCTTTTATAAATCAACTTATTATAGAACTTAATTAAAGTAAATAGTGATGTATGCCACGCTTCAGCTTGCGTTATCGGGCTCGATGAAACACCAACCGATTTCCGGAAAGCGCTCGCGGATGACTCTCTCCAGAGAATTGATGCCGGCCACTACCTGTTCGATGGGTATGCCATTTCGCATTCTGATTTTCGCCGCCAACATCACCTTGGGACCGAACTGCATCGTGATGGTATTGAGGACCTCCTCGATGAGGTCGTCTGCCACGATGGTCTCCTGCAGCAACCGCTGCAGATCAGGTTCCGCTGATCTGCCCACCAGGAGCGACTGGATTCGGATGGCCACAAAGATCGCCACGACAATCAGCACCACGCCGATGCAGATCGAACCGACGGCGTCATAGGTCACGTTCCCGGTTACGCTACTGAGCAGCACGAATACAAAGGCCACGATCAGGCCGACGATAGCCGCACTGTCTTCTCCCAACACCACGACCATTTCTGCATTGCGGGTGGTTTTCAACCACTCGAACAAGGCCCTCTCCCCACGCATCTTCCGGACTTCCCGTAAAGCCCCGAGCAAACTGCCAATTTCAATGATGATCGATGCCCCCAATACCAGCAAACCCACCCATGCATCCGTCAACGCCTCCGGCGCCTGCAGCTTGTGAAAGCCCTCGTAGATTGAAAACACACCACCGACGCTGAAGAGCAAGAGAGCCACGATGAAACTCCAAAAGTAGCTGAGCTTGCCGTAACCAAGCGGGTGCTCACTGTCGGCAGGTTTGGTAGCACTGCGCAATCCGATAAAGAGAAGGACCTGATTGCACGTGTCAGCCACAGAGTGTATCGCTTCCGCCAACATGCTGCCGGATGACGTATAGATCGCGGCGGCAAACTTGGCGATAGCGATTCCGAAATTAGCGATAAATGCATATAGAATAGCTTTGGCGGAAGATCCTTGGTTGGATGACATGTCGAGTTACTCGAGAGTGTTGGGGGGTGATACCGCAATCATACCTTGACGATACGGTTATGTCAGACGGATCCCCGTCAATGCGTATGCCCATACAGATTGCGGGAATATTATCTACGGGTATCGGGTCATAGAGAGCATGGTTGATAAACAGACGCGCTACGAAAACTTGGTAAACGCCTACAGTAGCTGGCTGTATCGATATGCCTACTGGCTGAGCGGTGAAAGTAGCGCCGCAGAGGATCTGGTACAAGAGACCTTTCTTCGCGCCTGGCGGTTTATGGATTCCCTCAAGGAGGAATCATCCGCCAAAGCTTGGCTGACAACAATCCTGCGCAGAGAGAATGCCAGGAAATACGAAAAGAAGTCGTTCAGTTATTCGGATGTTGAATTGGACGAGATTCCTGCTCAGCAAAGCGACTTCGATGACAGACCTGAAGTCATCGCTTTACACGTAGCACTACGAGAGCTTCCGGAAAAATACCGTGAACCACTCGTGCTACAGGTTCTTGAAGGTTACAGCCTTGATGAAATAGCCACGATGTTTAAGTTGCCCAGAAACACAGTCGCCACACGTCTCCACCGAGCCAGACAAAAACTGCGAAAACAATTGGAAGGGAAGGACACTGGTTTGGTAAATAGAGGTCAATCAGTATGAACTGCCTGGATTTCCGACGCTTCCGTTTAAGCGATCCCTACTCTACCGACGCAGAGAGTCTCTCTCACAGGGCAGAGTGCGAAGCATGTCGCGGATTCGAAAACGAAGTGCGTAACCTTGATAAACAGATTAAGAAGGCTCTTACGGTTGAGGTACCTGAGGGACTTGCGGCCAGAATCCTGCTCGACCAATCGCTTCAATCCAAACCGCGCAAGCCCACGCGTTGGTACTGGTTGAGCATGGCCGCATCCTTTTTTGTCGCAGTTGGCATCGTCGTTGTAACGATGGTTCCAGCGCCGATGGAAAAGGTCCTGGTACAACACCTCGAATGGGAAGAACCGATCGTACAGAGCATGATGATGCCTGTGCAGCAACCCCAGATCCGTCAGGTACTGAATTCCATTAATCTGGATTCAACTGCCGCATGGGAGAACGTGGTATTCGCATCGACGTGTATCATCAATGGTGAGTTGGTAGCTCACCTTGTAGTGGAAGATGCGGATCACAAGTTCACGCTGGTACTATTGCCGCAGAAGCTAATCGATATCGATGCAGTACTGGAGTTTGATGACGAACGCTGGCGCGGAGTGATTAGCCCTCATCAATCGGGCAGCAGCATGGCTGTGGTGGCGAGCGCAAAAGACCCTGCCAGTTTCGATTCGATGCACGCCCTGATCAAGCGGCTGCGAAGCTCCGTCAAGCCATTGAAAGTGTAAGACCACTGACTGAAGGCGTACCCACGCGGGAGCAAAGACTCCCGCAGTCAGTTCTCAATCCGATACAATCGCGTCCACATTCCCAACAGCTTTACTTTGGCGACGCAATGAAAGCGGCAGCGCACGTCCCTCAGTGCCCGTTCAGATAAAACACCGTCCGCAACCATAATCAACATACGTCCTGCCGGCGTGAGTAGTGTGAGCCAGTGCTTGAGGAGATCCAGGTAGAGACGATCGATCGCCTCACCGGCCCCATACTGTCTTCCAAAGGGCATATTGCAGATGAATCCATCGACACTGGTGCGCCGCAGCGGCAGACTCAAGGCATCCCAACAGATTACGTCAGATGCGGTTGTGCCCAGCCGATCCTGGCTGAGGCGGACCGCGGCAGGTGAACGATCGCCGCAGATGTAGCGCCCCTCCGGCTGCAGTGCAACACACTCCTGTATCAGCGTCGCTGTGCCACACATCGGATCGACGATGAGTTCTCCCCTGGATGGCGAGATCAGGTAGGCCATCGCCGCCGCCACCGTAGGTCGGAGTGCCCCCTTTCTCAGGACCGGTCTGTGAAAGTTGTAGCGTACACGCTCATCGGTGAGCCTGACTCCTAGATAGAGTTTTTCATCGATAAAGAATCCCCACAACTCCAGTAGCGCGGGATCTTGCAGCCGCCATTTTCTGAATCGCTGCTGCACCAACTGGTTCACTCGTGCCACAATCTGTTTTCGATAGACCTTTCTATCCGTGTCCTGCTTGAGGTAGGTATTGAAGCTAACCCGTTTCACGGTTCGCCCCGGAAACAATCGCTTTCTTAGATCGATTGCAGCCGTGATTTCGCGTTCGGATACGATCCGATCGAGCGCCACAAGGTCCTTGTTGGCGCGGATCGTTAGCGGCTTGCCCAACAGCATGAAACTGTCTTCTATCAGGCTGGTCTGGCGTAGCGTTTCTTCGTCACATCGAGACAGCAGGATCAGATCGTGGTTGGGAAGTTTCAAGACCCGACCGGTAGGACCATTAGCTCCATGCAAGGCTTTGAGTGTGGTCTCGGCGAGGCCGGCAACGGTCAGCAGGGCGATTTGGTGCTGCTTTTTGGATTTGCCTTTCGACGCCAAATTGTCACCTTAGGGATGCTACTCAACTGATCCCCGGCACGGGAAATTTTCTGCAGAACCCTTCCACTTCGGACCTTATCCGCTCCAGCGCCTCCTCATCGTCGTGATGTTGCAGACACTCGACTATCCAGGTAGCCAACTGCTTCATGTGCTCACTCGTCATACCGCGAGTGGTCGCTGCGGGAGTGCCCAAACGGATGCCACTCGGGCGTAGCGGCGGATTTGGATCGTCAGGAATGATCTGCTTGTTGGTCGTAATCCACACGCGGTCGAGCGCCTCTTCGGCCACCCTGCCATCCAGTCCGAAACTTGCCACCGTATCCATCACCATCATGTGATTGTCAGTGCCTCCGGTGATCAGCGACACCTGATTGTCCATCAGGCACTTTGCCAGGGCTTTTGCGCTGACCAGAACCTGCCTTGCATAATCCTGGAATTCCTCGGTCTCGGCTTTTTGAAGCGTTACCGCGATTGCCGCAACGGCGTTCATGTGCGGCCCGCCCTGCAGGCCGGGGAACACCGATTTGTCTATTCGAGTGGCAAACTTCTTCCTGCACAGAACCAGTCCGCCCCTCGGTCCACGCAGACTCTTGTGGGTTGTGGTTGTCACGACGTCGAAACCGAAGTCGAAGGGATTATTCATCACACCGCCGGCGACCAGGCCTCCAAAGTGCGATGCATCGGTCATGGTGATCGCGCCGACCTCGTCGGCAATCTCCTTGAATCGAGCATAATCTATATCTCTCGGGTAGGAGGTGTAGCCGCACAGAACCATGCGGGGTTTCGTATCTATCGCCTCTTTCCTCAGCCGGTCAAAGTCGATCGAACCGTCGGATGGATCTGTTGTATAGCGTACAAAGTTGAACAGTTTCCCCATGTGCGATACGGGTGCCCCATGAGTCAAGTGACCACCGTGGGACAGATCCATGGCCAAAATGGTATCGCCCGGCTCCAGCAGCCCCAGGTATACAGCCTGGTTCATTGCTGAACCCGACAGAGCCTGCACATTGGCGTGTTCACACTTGAATATCTTCTTGGCCCTGTCTCGGGCGAGGTTCTCTATCTCATCGGTAAATTGCTGACCACCATAGTATCGCCTGCCTGGATACCCCTCTGAATATTTGTTGGTGAACACTGACCCAAGGGTGGCCAACACTTCAGGATAGGTGTAGTTTTCAGATGGGATCAGTTCGATGCCCGCCTTCTGGCGGTTCTCTTCTCCCACGAGGGCAGAGAACACGGCGGGATCACTCTCTTGAAGAAATTGCAGATTTGATTTCATGGGCACGCTCCTGGCTTGGTGATATAAGGGTGCCCAGGCGATCGGCGCTACTCGCGTCCACACTCCCCGGTGGTTCCTCCCACCTTGCTATCGGGTCTCGCCGATACATCGCCAGTCATGCAGACAGTGCCGGCTAAGTTACCGTCATGTAATAGAAAAGTAAACCACAATAGGCGCTGGCGCCGTTGACGTAGGCCTCTGTGGATGCGTGTGGGGGAACTATCGCCGCGGGCAGTTAGCGATTGACTCTGTGCCAGCATGAGGCAATCATTGCGGATGCCTGAGAATTGATAGGACGCGAGTGAACCGACATGTCGCCACGAACCATCAACCTGACCGATAAGCTCTATGAATACCTGCTGTCCGTATCCGTGCGGGAACCACCCATCCTGACGAAGTTGAGAGAGGAGACCGCGGCGCTTCCCTGGGCTGCCATGCAAATCGGTCCCGATCAGGGCCGTTTCATGGCCCTGCTGGTGCAGCTGATCGGCGCCAGAAAAACCATCGAGTTGGGTACGTTTACCGGCTACAGTTCACTGACCGTGGCGCTGGCGATGCCGGACGACAGCCGCACCATCTGCTGTGACGTATCCGCTGAATGGACCGATATCGCCCAGCGCTATTGGCAGAAGGCAGGGGTCGCCGACAAGATCGAACTGCACCTTCGACCGGGCATGGAGACCCTGCAGGAACTCATCGATCAGGGCGGGTCCGGCAGTTTCGACTTTGCCTTTATAGACGCCGACAAAGAGAACTACGGCAGCTATTACGAGCACTGTTTGAAATTGGTCAGGCCCGGCGGGCTGATCGCCGTGGACAACGTCCTCTGGGACGGCGGCGTTATCGACCCGAATCGCAAAGACGCCGATACCGAGGCAATCCGGCAGTTCAACAGCGACATCTACACGGATCAGCGGGTCGACATCTGCATGGTCTCCATCGGGGACGGATTGACGCTGATCCGTAAGATCTGAAAACCCTTTTTTACATACTGAAGCTGCAATATACTAACGTCGTTCCACCCACCTTCTGAAGAGGACCATCATGAAGATAGAGATCCACTACTGCGGAGCTTGAAACTACAAACCTGAAGCCGTCAGTTTGGCGGACGAGTTAGATGAGAACTTCTCGGTCAAGGCCGAGTTATTCGAAGAGGGCAAGGGAATATTCGACGTCATCAAGGATGGTGAACTGGTCTATTCGAAATACGAGACCGGTCGATTCCCGGAGTCAGGTGAGGTCAGCAAACTGCTGAGCGCCTGATAGCCCCATAGGAGGCTGTCGGGCAGCCTCCTTCTCCCCATCACCAGGGCAGATTGTCCAAGTCCACATTTCCCCCGGTCAGGATCAAACCTACCTTTTTGCCCTTGAAGAGTTCGCCATGTGCCAACACGGCGGCCAGCGGCACCGCTGCCGAGGGTTCAACAACCTGCTTGAGGCGGGTCCAGATCAGTTTCATCGCCTCGACGATTCCACTCTCCGGCACCAGCAGGATGTCATCCACGGAGTGACGGATGATTTCGAAATTCAATATCCCAAGCGTTGTCAGCAACCCATCCGCTACCGTGTCAGGATGGTGATCCGTCACCCTGATCCCGGATCGAAAGGAGCGATGGGCGTCATCCGCCTGCTCCGGCTCCACGCCCATCACCTGGGTTTCAGGTGACAGTGCTTTCGTGGCAACCGCTACGCCTGCCAGCAATCCGCCGCCACCGACCGGCGCCAGCAGAAGATCCAGGTCCTTCACCTGTTCATGCAGTTCCAGAGCAGCCGTTCCCTGACCGTTGACAATCCTGAAATCATCGTAAGGGTGTATGAAACAAGCACTTGTCTCCTCGATGACCTGCTGCAACATCTCTTCTCTTGCCTGCAAGGTGGCTTCACAGAAGCGTATGCTGGCACCGTAACCGGCAACCGCATCCTTTTTGACCTTGGGTGCATTATTCGGCATCACCACGAAGGATCCGATCCCCCTCATCTGCGCTGCCCTTGCCAAGGCTGCACCGTGATTGCCGGATGAGTGTGTAGCCACGCCGTTGCCTGCTTCGCTGGCGGTGAGCGAGAATACCGCATTCACCGCCCCGCGAATCTTAAAGGCGCCAACCTTCTGCTGATTCTCGCACTTGAAGAACAGTCGGCAACCGCAGATCTGGTCCAGCAGAGCGCTGGTCGCGATCGGCGTCCGGTGTATATGGGGGGATATGCGTTGCTGTGCCTGCCGCACGCTCGCCAAGTCTACCTCAGCCATAGTGAATCCGGTTCATTGGTCGGATTGACCTTTGGTTGGTCAATTCTACTGCACACTTGAGCTTTAATACCAATAAAATCAATAACTTACGATCTGGCTCAACAATTGCATCCCCATTCGTTGCCGGATTGTCTGGAGCCAACGGAGCATGCCATGATCGAAGTGATTATAGCCCTTGTCATCATCGAACTGATCTCCTCAGTGTGGGTCTACGCCATCGCCTATCAGCGCCGCGCTGACTGTGCCTACTGGCTGAAGATGGCTTTGCTCATTGGACCACTGGCCATCCCATTCGTGTTCTTCTCCAAAAAGCACGGTCGACTGAACAATTACTGATCGAATAGTGATCAAATACTGATCGAATCCAGACGGGACGTCCTTACACTTCTGAGACCGTACTGTCAGTGCAGAAAACAGCGCAGGTGTGTCTCGATCAACTTGATGTTTTGCTCCTCGGCCGCCACAGCCACCTCCTCGTCACGAACGGACCCGCCCTGGTGGGCGATCGCGCCGATATTGCTCTTGGCCGCTCGATCCACGCTGTCTCTAAAGGGGAAATATGCATCTGAGCTGAGACACAGATCCCGAAACGATCCGATCCATTCGTCCCTTTCCTCCCTCGTCAGCGACTGTGCCTCCTCCCTCAAGCTGCTCTGCATACCCCGCCTCTCCGGCCCGGACAGCTGCTCCCACAACAGGAACTGATCTATCACATTGGTTTTTTCCGGTTTGCGGAGACCGGCCACAAAGGGTAGCTGCAGGACTTTGGGGTGCTGCTGCAGAAGCCACTTGTCGGCTTTGTCACACGCCAACCTGGTACAGTGTATCCTCGACTGCTGCCCGGCTCCCATGCCGATCACCTGGCCATCGTAGGCAACGGCGACTGAATTGGACTGGGTGTATTTCAATGCGATGGTTGCTACCAACAGGTTTTCGACCTGCGGATCTGTCAGTTCGGCCCCGTCGAGGAACGTCTGAGGCGTGATGGTCGCCGCGTTTCTCTCCTGCACAAACTTAAAACCGTACACCTCCCGCCGTTCCAGTTCGGGCGGATGGTATTCCGGATCCATCTGCAGAATCAGGTAGTTGCCCTTTTTCTTCCGCTTCAATATGGCGAGCGCCTGTGGGTCGTACTCGGGCGCAATGATCAGATCGGACACCTCGCCTCGCAGAACTTCGGCTAGTGAAACATCCACCGGATCGCTGACCGCAGCCACATCTCCGAACGAGCACATGCGGTCGCCGCCCCTGGCCCTGACATACGCCGTGGCCACGGGACTGAGCTCCGAATCGCCGCGAAACTGAGACCGACAGTATGTATCCTGCAACGGCTTGGCAATGGCCGCACCCGTTGGACTAAGGTGTTTGAAGGATGCCGCACTGGCGGTTGCGGTTGCTGATTTGAGTTCCTGCACCAGTTGCCAGGCAGCGAAGGCGTCGAGCAGATTGATGTAACCCGGAGTCCCGTTCAAAATCTTAAGCCCCTCACCGGATAATGTGGCCTGCCCCTGGTGAGGATTGCAGCCGTATTTAAGGTTTATGTGCACGCTTGGGTTCGCCTCCGTGATCAGATAGTCAGGTCGATGCTGCGGCCATTCTATCTCCCGACAGACATTTGATAAATGAGCATCACTGACTCTTTCGTTTTGCTACAATTCGTAGCCTGATTCACGGCGGTCTAGTAACCGTCACATACAAGATACGCAAGGGGTAGTGCTCATGATGAGGCGTCTCGTCCTGTTTTCTATTCTGCTCGTCTGCAATCCGATTCGAGCGGCCGACAATTACAGCTATGTATGTTCACATGACGGTAACGAACGGAGAATTGAAGTCGTCTATCTCAGCGAAGACAAGCGCGTTCCCTGTGAGGTGCGTTACATTAAGGACTCGGCTGCCAAAGTATTATGGAATGCCCGTCAGCAGGAGGGATTCTGTGAATCCAAGGCGGAGTCCTTTGCCGAGAAACAAAAGAGCTGGGGATGGTCGTGCAACCGCTCGGACGAATCGGACGGTGCCTCGTCAGGCGGTGCCTCGTCATCAGGTACCGATAGCTGAGCTTAACAGCAGTTAAGCTTGCCGTTGTTCCATCTTTGCCCAGCTGTCTCTCAGTCCGACGATGCGGTTGAAGACCAGTTTTTCGGCAGACGAGTCACCGGAGTCGATACAGAAATAGCCTTCGCGTTCAAACTGGTAACGATCCTGCAACGTCGCACCCTTGAGACTCTCCTCCACCTTTGCCTGACAACTGAGCAACGAGTCCGGGTTTAGCAGCGCTCTGTAATCCTCGGACTCGATCTCCGGGTTGGCTACGCTAAAAAGTGGGCCAAAGAGTCGCACTTCCGCATCTTGATTCCTGCTAGCCGACACCCAGTGGATCACGCCGCGAACCTTGCCCTCACTGGGGTTCCTCCCCAACGTGTCCGCATCGTATCTGCACCTGATTTCGCAGATTTCGCCGCCGGCATCCTTGACCACTTCGGTACACTCGATGACATAAGCATATCTCAGCCTGACCAGGCCGCCCGTTACCAGGCGCTTGTATTTTCTGTTGGCGGTCTCTCTGAAGTCGTCCCGGTCGATGAACACTTCCTGCGTAAAGGGAATCTTGCGATTGCCCATGGAGTCATCTTTGGGGTGGTTTGGTGCCTCCAGTTCCTCAACCTTGCCTTCTGCATAGTTCTCAATCACCACCTTGAGTGGATTCAGGACCCCCATCACGCGCTGTGCCGACGGTTCCAGATTCTCCCGTATGCAGTTTTCCAGAAAGGCCAATTCCACGTTGTTTTCGCTTTTGGTTACTCCGATGCGCCGGCAAAAGTCACGGATCGATTCCGGCGTGTAACCACGTCGGCGGAACCCGGCGATGGTCGGCATGCGCGGATCGTCCCATCCATCTACGATGCCCTCCTCCACCAGCAAGCTGAGCTTCCTCTTACTCATCAGCGTGTACTGCAGATTCAAGCGGGAGGACTCTATCTGCTGTGGGTGACAGTTCAGATTCAGTTCGTCCAGGACCCAATCATAGAGTGGGCGATGGTCTTCAAACTCCAGGGTGCAAAGGGAATGGGTGATCCCCTCCATGGAATCGGACAGACAGTGGGTAAAGTCATACATGGGATAGATACACCACGTATCACCGGTACGATGGTGCTTCACATTGCGGATGCGGTACAGGGTGGGGTCACGCATATTCATGTTGGGTGACGCCATATCGATCTTGGCTCTGAGCACGTGCTCACCGTCGTCGAACTCACCGGCTTTCATGCGTCGGAAATAATCCAGGTTCTCTTCAACCGTGCGGGCGCGGTGCGGACTCTCCCTGCCGGGTTCTGTGAGGGACCCACGAAACTCGCGAATCTCGTCTGCTGACAGGCTATCGACGTAGGCTTTTCCCTGGACGATGAGTTGCTCTGCAAAACTATAAAGTTGATCGAAGTAGTCGGAAGCGTTGCGCACCTCGCGCCACTCGAATCCCAGCCAGCGAACATCCTCCAGCATGGATTCCATGAATTCAGTACTCTCCTTGCCCGGATCCGTGTCGTCAAAGCGAAGATTGGTATAGCCGCCGAACTCCCTTGCCATGCCGAAATTCAGACAGATTGCCTTGGCGTGACCGATGTGAAGGTAGCCATTCGGTTCCGGAGGGAATCGCGTGACTACGGCACCGTCGTGCTTACCGCTGGCAACATCATCTTGGATGATGTTGCGTATAAAATTGGGTGGGTATTTTTCCGTTGAATCTGACATGTTGCTGGTAGCTGTCTAATGCGTGCGAACAAATCGTCGTGGGTCACGAGTTCCGGTGCTGCCCACTACTTGTAGAAAAAGGCAACCGTACAGGTGATGGATACCATGATGAACACTATCCATTTTAGCGTATTTTGCGCAACGGAGATTGCGAATTTGACGCTGAGCCAGGCACCCAAGACGGTGCCGATGGCCAGGATCAAACCGGGGATCCACAGGACCTGATCGCGCAGAATGAACACCGCCAATGCCACGAAGCTGAAAACCGCAGTACACACCACTTTCAATGCGTTAGTGCGAACCAGATCGTACCTCAGACCACCGGCGAGAGCGGCGATCAACATAAATCCTACCCCGGCCTGTACAAATCCACCATAGACGCCGGCCATGAACAATCCTACCGCCGCTGTCGGGTTTTCTCGCAACGTCAAGATGACCGTACCTTCCGGCGGCGCAACCAGAGCAGGCTTTATCAGCATAATCAAAGCGATGGCAACCATCGATACCAGCAAGACCGGTTTGAGGATATACACAGGCAGATAGGAGGCCGCCAGAGCGCCGATGAGAGCGCCGCTGGCGGTGGGTATCAGCACCGGGACGATTGCGCCGGAATCAAGGCGGTCATTACGCTGGAATTCCCGCGCACCGGTCAGAGACTGCAGCAATACGCCGATGCGATTTGTGGCATTGGCAAGGTCCGCTGGCATGCCCAACATCATCAGAGCCGGTAATGTCAGCATAGACCCGCCACCCGCCAGGGTGTTGATGATTCCTCCAACAAAGCCGGCGGCGATCAGCGCTGCGACGGTCAGCAGGGAGAGTTCATATTCCATTCATTCGATCACATGCGTTGTTACGGTGTGTGCAAAGAGGGTCACGGTGCCCCGGGCGACTCGCTTCAGGACGAGCGCAGTTAACACCAATTGCAGGAGTGAAGCAATCGAGCGACTCGCACTCTCTGCGGCCGATGGCACAAACTAATTCTGAGTGGCAGTCGTCTAAATAGAGCGATAGCAATCACCTGAACAGCAAGCTGGCTAAATCGATCAACAATTGGTCATACCGGTGCTGTTCCGGGTACAATACGTCTCCGAACTGCATAGCTTTTATTCATATATTTCAAAGACTTATTGGGATCGTATGCGATTGGCACGATTTGTGCGAATCGCCAGGGAGACAAATAGAGGGTAGATATGATACGAGATACCTCTGCACAAGACGAGATCATTGAGCCGACCCGTAGTAAGCGAAAGTGGTGGATCGCCGGGACCGTGATTGGGCTTATGACCCTCTCCAGCGTGTTCGTCTATCCCTCCTATCAGCGCTGGGCGAGTGCCGAGCAATCGATCTCCAAAGAGAGGCTGCGCCTGTCGACGGTAGACCGGGGTACGTTGGTTCGGGATGTGTCCGCTCAGGGCAAAGTGGTTGCATCGATCAAACCGACGTTATTCAGTCCGGCCACAGGAGTCGTTACGCTGATGGTCGAAGCGGGCGATTCGGTATCAAAAGGACAGCTGATCGCAGAAATCGAAAGCCCGGAAATCAAGAATCTGTTGGATCAGGAGATCTCTGCATTACAGAGCGCTGAAACGGAATTCAACAGGAAGAAGATTCAGGCCAACAAGACCGAGTTGCAGAACCAGCAGACCATCGATCTCGCCGACGTAGCACTGGTGGCGGCACGACGCGAACTCCGGCGGGCAGAAGCTGCGCACTCCAAGGAAGCGATAAGTGAGTTTGACTATGACAAGGCGAACGACGACGTCTCAACCGCTGAACTGAAGTTCAAACACTCGACCCAGGATGCAAAGTTACAGACGGAAAGTCTGCAATTTGAACTGCAAACCAGCGAGTTACAGATCGAAAGGCAGAGACTCAAGGTGAAAGAGCTCACTCGTCAGGTCAGTGAACTCTCGATCACCTCACCGGTGACGGGCATCGTCGGTAATCTGGCAGTGGACAACAAGGACGCAGTTGCCAAGAACATGCCTCTCGTGACGGTCGTCGATCTTTCCGCATTCGAAATTGAACTGCAGGTTCCGGACAATTTCTCCAGCGGCTTGGAGATCGGCCTGGACGCGGAAATCAGTCACAGTGGCATTCTCTATCCCGGACGTCTGGTATCCATTTCGCCGGAGGTGATCAACAGTCAGATCACCACCAAGGTCAGGTTTACAGGTGAGACCCCACCGAATCTCAAGCAGAATCAGCGGGTATCCGCCCGCATTCTGCTGGAATCAAGAGCTAACGTACTGATGGTCAAAAGGGGTCCATTTCTGGAAAGTGGCGGTGGGCGCTTCGCTTACCTGGTGGAAGACGATCTGGCGCGCAAGCAATCCATCCGTATCGGCGTCACCTCCGTTGCCAACGTGGAGATTCTCTCCGGATTGGAGGAGGATCAGGTGATCATCATCTCCAACACCAGGGAGTTTGAGGATTCCGATGTAGTCTATCTAACGGATTAACCAGGCTGCGAAGGGGAAGATCCCAATAAAGACAATCTGCAATTAAGGTACCAACATATGCTTCGCATGTCGGACATAACCAAGATATTTCGTACGGAGCTGGTGGAGACACACGCTCTGAGGGGCTTTAACCTGGAAGTAGGTGAAGGAGATTTCGTCTCCATCAGCGGCCCTTCCGGATCCGGCAAGACGACCTTTCTGAATATTGCAGGCTTGCTGGAGACGTTCGAATCCGGCGTCTATGAATTGGACGGCGAGGATGTCACCCAACTCAATGACAAGGAGCGATCTCACCTTCGCAATGAGAAGATAGGCTTTATCTTTCAGAGCTTCAACCTGATTCCCGATCTCAATCTTTTCGACAACGTCGATGTGCCGTTGCGATATCGTGGCTTTAACGGCAAGGAGCGAAAGCGGAGGATCGATGGTGCACTCGAGTTGGTTGGCCTCTCCACGCGTATGAAGCACCTGCCCAGCCAGCTATCCGGCGGTCAACAGCAGCGGGTAGCTATCGCCCGTGCCCTGGCTGGTGAGCCACGTTTCCTTCTCGCTGACGAACCTACCGGTAATCTGGACTCCGAGATGGCGGGACAGGTGCTGGACCTGATTGCGGATATCAATCAATCCGGTACGACCATTCTGATGGTGACCCACGAACATGATCTCGCGGCCCGAGCCCAAAGACAGGTGCATATCGTGGATGGACGCGTGACGGATGTCACCACCTCAATACAATCAGAGAATTAACTGATGCCTGCTGAGCGCCGGCTATGAATTATGACTTGAAGCTGGCACTGCTCAGTATCAGGCGAAATCCTGTGCTCAGCGTACTCATCGTCGCTGCGATCGGACTCGGCACCGGCGTCTTCATGATTCTGTTGACGGCTTACCACCTGCTGGAGCGCAATCCACTGCCGCAGAAATCAGAGCAGGTATATCGCGTCCTGGTGGATGCGTGGGATCCGGGCAGCGATCCCGGCCAAGGCGTTTGGCAAGACGGCGAACCGCCCTACATGATGACCTACATCGATGCCATGAACCTGATGCAATCCGATCTCCCCACCCACCAAGCAGCCATGTTTCAATCGGTCATGTATCTAAAACCATCTGCACCTCACCCCACCATCAAGCGACCATTTCGAGTCAGCGCCAGAGTCACGTTCGGCGGATTCTTCCCCATGTTCGACACTCCCTTTCTGTATGGAAGTGGATGGGATGAATCGGCAGATGAGGGTCCCAATCCCGTGGTGGTCATCAGCACCGAGACCAACGACCGATTATTCGGCGGCGAGGACAGTATCGGCAACAGCGTCGACCTGAATGGAACGCTGTTTACCATAGTCGGCGTAATGGACAGATGGCGACCTACCCCGCTGTTTTACAACTTCATGACCCTCGGGCTCGGTGTGAGTGCCCCGGCCGATGTCTTCATCCCGTTTCATTTTTTGGAAAGAATGGAACTCGGTAACAACGGAGCAGACATGGGATGGAAACGCTGGGATCCAGGGTTCGAAAACTGGCTGCAATCGGAATCGACCTGGCTGCAGTTCTGGGCGCAGCTCGACAACGATGAGCAGAAAGAGCAGTACCTTACCTTCCTCGACAACTATGCCAACGAGCAGAAAAAGGTTGGACGCTTTCAACGTCCACTGAATAATCGTGTCTATGACGTGATGAAGTGGATCAAGGCGGTCACCTACCCGCTCAATGGTCCGGCTCTCGTATTCCTGATCCTCGGCATACTCTATCTGTTCGTATGCATCATCAATCTGGTGGGTATGCTGCTCGGAAAATTCCTGGGGCGAATGCATGAGGTTAGCGTACGGCGCGCATTGGGTGCGCCGAGATCCGCGATCTTTCGCCAACACCTGTTTGAAGTGGCACTGCTTGGCGTCGTTGGGGGCCTTGTAGGACTGCTCATCAGTCAGCTCGTACTGACCATAATCCAAGCCAGATTCGATCTGCTTGAAACCCTATTCACGCTGGATGGCTATCTGCTCGGAGTAGCACTGGCCGTGTCTCTGTTTGCCGGTCTTGTAGCGGGCCTATTGCCCGCCTGGCGCGCCTGCAGTGCCGCACCAGCTATGTATCTCAGTAGCGACTAGACGAGGAATCGGAGCATGGAACTTCCGCATATACTCAAGTCCCTCATACACAACAAAGCGGCTTTTGTGCTGCTTGCGCTGCAGGTGGCCATTACGCTGGCCGTACTGGTGAACGCCCTCGCACTGGTGAAACGATCCAAGGAAATCATCGACGAGCCCAACGGCATGGACAGTCAGAACATCATCGCGATTCTGTCCATCCCCTTCGATCAGCAGTTTAGCGATGAGTCCTATATGCAGGCGCGACTACGTGAAGATCTCGATTATCTGCGTCGCATGCCCGGTGTCGTTAACGCCACCACTCTCAACTCCATCCCCGGTGATATAGGCAGCAATAACGGTATATATGCAGACGGTAACGACAGCCGTACGGGCACCAGCGCCGAGACCTTTTCAGCGGATGAGCACACCTTCGATACCCTCGGTGTCGAGATCGTCGCAGGACGTAATTTCCTGCCCGAGGAAGTATTCTATTCCTCCTGGCCACCCAGTGATGAGAAGCTTCCCCAGATTATCGTGATCACAGGTAAACTGGCGCGCCACCTTTTTGGGGATGAGACCGCAGTGGGCAAATCGGTCACTGCCGTAGGGTTGAAGAAGACGGTCATCGGTGTTGTCGATCTGTTTCGAGGCAGAAATCCGATCCTCGGTGACTCTCAGATGAACATGTTCATGCCCGGCTACAACTCGGGCAGGAAAACGAGTTCCACCTATCTGGTGAGAACCGAATCGGGTCTGGTCGACCCCTTGATCGCCGACATCGAAGAGAAACTGCTTGAACTCAACGATGGCCGTGACATCAATGAGATCAATCCCCTGACTGACAATCTCGCAAATGCCACCGGCGTGCAGGCATACGGCGGCCTGGTGTTACTCGCCATCAGTGGCCTTCTGGTGGTAACCACCGCCCTCGGCATTTACGGCATGGCATCCTTTGCAGTAACCAAGCGCATCAAGCAGATTGGCACGCGCCGCGCTCTGGGTGCGACGCGCACCGCCATCGTGCGTTATTTTGTGCTGGAGAATCTGCTCTCCACCGGAGCCGGAATCGTCCTCGGAAGCGGGCTGGCCATCGCATTGAATATGGTGATGATGGACTTGGGGCTAGGTCGCGCCGACCTGATGGTCACCACCTGGGGAATCGTCTTCGTCCTCGTGGTCGGGCAGGCATCCGTGCTGATCCCCGCCTACAGAGCGTCGCTGATCTCCCCGGCTGAAGCGACCCGATGCCTTTAAGGCAGGGATGTGTACAACTAGACAGCAGGGATATCCGCGATCTTCACCTCGAAGATCTCCCCTCCTTCGTTGGTGATCAATAGCGTTTCATCGTCATCCCAACAGACGGCTTCCGCGTGTTTAGTATGGGCGAGATCGATATCCAGCCGGTACGCCTGCCCCGACAACCACCTGTCCTTTCTTCTCGGCTTGTCGAACACCCACAGCGCCGTGTAGCTGAGGATCGCCAGCTTGGAACCGTTGGGCGAGACATCCGCGCCGGTAGCAAGTGTGATCGCCTCGTGTTCATCGACTCGGGTCAGTACATTGTCCCGGTCGATGTGATCCGTATCCAACCGGTACAGAACCGCTCCCGCTTCCCACCCCATGATCTCGCCCGGTTTGCGGTGTTTCGACAGGAAGTAGAGTTTGCCCTTCCAGACAAACATGCCTTCGTTGTCGTAATGCCACACTTTCGCAGGGTACTCCTGCTGCTCGGGGTACCTGATAGGCAGGTATTTCAATACGCGCGAGGTCATGACCTGCCTGGGATTAGGTTCGTGCAGAACGTAAACACCCATGTCCCTGCGCGCGTTACCGTTATTGCCTAAATCTGCGATATAGACATACTCGTCATCGACGGCAATATCTTCCCAGTCCTGATTGACGGCCAGTAAGACTTCCAGACCGGGCCACTCCTCTTTGCCCGCTTGCAGCGTTTCACCGTAATAGGACTGCTGCAAGAAGTGGGTGATGATCACCTCGCCCATTCTGTTTACCGCGAACAGCCTGGCGACGTCGCCACTGTCATTGTGGACCCAATAGACTCCGTCAAATCGACGGCTCTTGACGATGCCGCTCATCTCGTTGATTGGAGCGTGCGCCACTTTGCCGATCATTCTTACCGGGTTCTCTTCGGCGGCAAACCCTGTCAGTGAGATGGCCAGCAGTTGCACTAGTAGAATCGCTTTCATGTCATTACCTCGCATCAATCGAGGATATCACGACTGCACTAGTTAGAATCGCTATCATGTCACTTCCTCGTATTGTTCAAGGATATCACGACCGACTGGGCGCATTAAGAGAGAACTTTGACACTCCCAGCGAAAAGTGGTTAATTCCCACAAGTGGCTACCCCTGCCACCTTCCGGCAGTTTAGCGAGTGACAACCCATGGAGAGAACATGTCGAAACTAAGCGACGATCCAAGAATCGACCCAAGACTGAAGACCATATTTGGCGAATTCCCGACCATGGCGAATCCGGGCGACGCTGCCAGTCGGGAGGAACTCGTGCAGGCCGCCAACAGCGAGGAAGCCAAGGCCGCCCAAGAAGGCATGCAGGCGTTCTTCGCCATATGCGATACCGAAGAGGTCGCATCTTCGAAAGGTCTGACGATTAGCACCAAAGAGTTCACATCGAAGCCCGATGGCAATTCAATCAACATCCAGTTCATCCGTCCCGATGCAGGCGAAGCGCTGCCGTGCGTGTATTACATTCACGGCGGTGGCATGCAATCCATGTCCTGTTTCGACGGTAACTACCGCGCCTGGGGCAGGACCATCGCTCAGCAGGGGGTGGCGGTGGCGATGGTCGACTTCCGCAATGCCTTAACGCCTTCGTCGGCGCCCGAGGTGGCACCTTACCCGGCTGGTCTGAATGATTGCATATCGGGCCTGCAGTGGGTCGCCGACAACAGTGATGAGTTACAGATCGACAGGAGCAGGATCATCATCGCCGGAGAAAGCGGTGGCGGGAACCTCACGCTGGCTTGCGGATTGCGGCTGCTCAAAGAGGGAAATCTCGATCTGGTCCAGGGCCTCTATGCGCTTTGCCCCTACATAGCCGGTATCTGGCCACTCGAAGAAAACCCCTCGTCCATCGAAAACAACGGCATATTGCTGGAGCTACACAACAACCGCGGCGCCATGGCCTACGGAATCGAGGAACTCGAGCGCAGGAATCCGCTGGCATGGCCGGGATTTGCCAGCGTCGATGATGTGCGCGGACTGGTGCCGACGGTCATCAGCGTAAACGAGTGCGATCCGCTGCGCGACGAAGGCGTTAACTTCTATAGGCTTCTCCTCACTGCAGGGGTGCAGGCGTCCTGTCGGCAGCTTATGGGAACCACCCATGGCGCCGATACGATGCCTGTTGCCTGTCCGGACATCAGTCGCGAAACCGCGCGGAGCATAGCTGATTTCTGCCGAGGAGGTTGATATTACAATCCGTCATGGGCAACCCTTTCTTCAATGACAGTCAATTGGAACTCCGCTACCCGCCATTTGGCGAGATAGCAGCCGAGCATTACTTGCCTGCGTTCGAGCGAGGCATGGCGGAAGAGTTGACCGAAATGGAGGCCATCGCCACGCAGAGCGCGGATGCTACGTTCGATAACACCATCGTTGCCATGGAAGAATCGGGGCAGTTGCTGAACCGGGTCAGACCGGTGTTCTTCAACCTTGCATCGGCGCACACTGACGATGAATTGGAGGCGATTCGCTCCGACTTGGCGCCAAAGTTGGCCGCGCATAGGGATAGAATCCTGCTCAACCAGTCACTGTTTGAGCGAATCCAACGTCTTCACACCGAGAGAGACAATCTGCGCCTCGACGACGAAAGCAAACGTCTTATAGAGGAATACCAGCGTGAGTTTGTCCGCGCCGGTGCTTGCCTATCCGCAGCGGACAAGGAGCGATTGAGCGCCAAAAATGCAGAGATCGCACGCCTGCAGACAGCGTTCAGTCAGAACGTTTTGAAAGAGGTCAATGAATCGGCAATCGTGGTCGATTCCCGCCAGGAACTCGCCGGCTGCCCAGATGCCTTCTTAGAGAGCGCAGCCGAGGAGGCAGGCGAGCGCGATCTGGATGGAAAATACGTCATCCCCCTGCTCAACACCAGCGGCCAACCAGCCCTCGCGTTCTTGGCGAATCGTGACCTGCGCGAGCGAATTCACAGCGCTTCCTTATCCCGGGGCAGCCGTGGGGGCGACTTTGACAACCGCGACATTCTGTCTCAGATTGTGAGATTACGAGCGGAGCGAGCACAACTGTTGGGCTATGAGACACATGCGGAATACGTCCTCGAGGATGAAACTGCTGGAACCGTGGATGCCGTCAATCAGCGTCTTGCAGAACTGACCCGAGCCGCTGTTGCCAACGCGCGCCACGAGGCTGATGCGCTACAGCAGATGATAGAGACGGAGGGCGAATCCTTCCCATTGGCCCCGTGGGATTGGGATTACTATTCTGAAAAGGTGCGCAGCGCTCGCTTTGACTTCGACGCAGCGCAACTGCGACCCTATTTTGAGCTGAACTCGGTACTTCACAACGGTGTATTCCACGCGGCATCCTGCTTGTACGGCTTGAGCTTCAAAGAGCGCACCGACCTGCCTGTCTATCAGGAGGACGTGCGGGTGTTTGAAGTCGCCGATAACGATGGCACTCTGTTAGCACTCTTCCTGGCCGACTTCTACGCACGTCCTTCCAAGCGGGGCGGTGCCTGGATGAGCGCCTATGTGTCCCAATCGGACTTGATGAATACGAGGGCGATAGTCGCCAATCACCTCAACATACCGAAACCAGCCCAAGGGGAAGCCACTTTGCTGACGTTTGACGAAGTGACGACCATGTTCCATGAGTTTGGTCATGCGCTGCATGGCATGTTCTCCAAGGTACGCTACCCGTTTTTTTCAGGCACTTCCGTACCCCGAGACTTCGTGGAGTTTCCATCCCAGGTCAATGAAATGTGGGCCATGTGGCCGGAAGTCTTGAAGAACTACACGCGTCATCATGAGACCGGCGCGCCCATGCCCGCGGCGTTGCTGGACAAAGTGCTGGCCGCTCGAAGGTTCAATCAGGGCTTTGCCACTACGGAATACTTGGCGGCCGCACTCCTCGACCAGGCCTTACATCAACTGCAGCCCCATCAGGTGCCGGATGCAGAGGGACTGCTGGAGTTTGAAGCCGCGGCGTTGGCAAAAGCGGGCGCTGCGCTCAGCGAAGTGCCACCGCGTTATCGAAGCGCCTACTTTTCTCATATCGTGGGCGGTTACGCCGCGGGCTACTATTCCTACATCTGGGCCGAAGTACTGGACGCCGACACGGTCGACTGGTTTGCCGACAACGGCGGTCTGAAGCGCGAGAACGGTGACCACTTTCGCAGTATCGTCCTGTCGCGCGGGGGGAGCGAACATGCCATGACACTGTACAGGCGCTTTCGAGGGGCAGAACCGAACATAGCACCCCTCCTGAAAAGACGAGGTCTTGAATAAAAGGGCTCGCGCCGGGGCAGTTCAGCTCAAGATTCTGGTGATTTCATCCTGCTCAAAGATGGGCAGATCCGTAAGGCCATTCTTGCCGCTCAGCTTGAGGCCGTCCGCCCGCTCCACTACCCTGCCGATGATGTTGGCGTCAACCCCCTCTTGGCGAAGAGCTGCCGCTGATATCTCGGCATCATCTGCTGAACAGATTACCAGGAGTGCGCCGGAAGCGATCAGCCCGAGGGGATCCAATGACAGACCGTTGCAGAGCCGTGCCGTTTCCGCGTATATGGGAATTGCCTGCGCGTCGATAACGAAACCTACCCCGGCTGCGTTGGCCATTTCATGCAAAGCCGTCGCCACGCCCCCTTCGGTAGGATCATGCATGGCATGGATCGTACTGCTGTCGATCGCGATCCTTGCATCTCTAACGACACTGATACCAGGCTCCGTAAGAAACTCTCTGGCCTTCTGCCAACCATCGTCGTCCAGCAATTTCTTGCTCACCTCACTCATTTCGTTAGCGATGATGGCGGTACCCTCGATTGCTATCCCTTTGGTGAGCAGTACGGCGTCGCCAACTCTAGCGCCGGCCGATATCACCAGTCGATCCTTGGCCGCCTCGCCGAACATCTGGCCAACCAAGATGGGTCGATCAAGCCCATGGGTAACTTCCGTATGGCCACCGATAAGGCTGACTGCCAGTGCTTCACAAGAAGCCACGATATCCTTGAATATGACCTCGACTTCCTCTTCAGTATGACTATCGGGCAGCAGTAGCGTTGCCATAAACCATCTCGGTGTGCCGCCCATCACTGCGATATCGTTTGCGTTAACGTTTACGCAGTACCAACCGATCCTTCGAGCGGCGAATGTAATGGGATCCGTTGAGGCGATGAGGAGATTCTCCCCACCAGTATCCAATACGGCGGCATCCTCACCTACCCTCGGGCCGACAATGACGCGGGGATCCGCGACGCGGTTGGTTTTCAGTAATCGGTCCAATACTCCCTGGGGTAGTTTACCAATTGAAAGGGGCACTGCTCTTTCCTCAATTCGTCGTCACGGACATGTAATGGTACTTCCCTACGACAGGCTCCAGATCTTATCTCGCCCTCATGATAACACCAGTCCCCGATTCTCCCTTGAGCAATAACCGCTTTGAAATATCCCCTTTCTGATCTATCATACGCGCCATGATTAAACGATCGATCAAGTCCACGTTATTTACCGGCCCAGCCTCTGCTGCCGTCACAGGACGAGCATATTGGTGGCTGGGAGAAAAATTCGGTTATCGTTATTTTATGGATACTCGATAGGTCGCCTTGATCAGAAAATTGGGAAGGCGTTCTACACCGCCTTCCGGAAATACCCCGATTGGCGGACTGCAGATCGGGGTTTTTTTTGCCCATTGCCATCCTGACGAGAACCCAAGCGAGCAACAGTTATGACTCAGATAAAGATGGATGATGTAAACGTGTTAAGCCAGGATACCCTTATCACACCGGAGCAGTTGAAATTGAACCTGCCTCTCGAAGGCAGCGCCCTCGAGACTGTTCGAGAAGCCAGGATCACAATTAAGAAGATCCTGCAGAGGGAGGATCATCGCCTCTTCGTGGTTGTTGGCCCTTGCTCCATTCACGACTTGGATGCAGCCCTTGATTATGCCCGGCGCCTGAAGAAACTGTCCGACAGAGTTTCGGATACACTCTACCTGGTTATGCGGGTCTACTTCGAAAAACCCAGGACGACGGTTGGTTGGAAGGGGCTGATCAACGATCCCTTCATGGACGATTCCTTCAATATCGAAGTGGGTTTGCAGCGCGGGCGAAAGCTGCTCTTGGATCTCCTGGAATTGGGAATACCCACCTCGACTGAAGCGCTCGACCCGGTTTCACCCCAGTATCTGCAGGATGTGATCGGTTGGTCCGCCATCGGAGCCAGGACCACCGAGTCTCAGACACACAGAGAGATGGCCAGCGGGCTCTCCTCCGTAGTCGGATTCAAGAATGGCACCGACGGCGGTCTCGAAGTCGCCATCAATGCGCTGCAGTCCGTGACTGCGCCCCATAGGTTTCTCGGCATCAACCACCAGGGGGAAGTCGCCGTAATACACACCAGAGGCAATCGCTACGCTCACATCGTGTTGCGCGGCGGGGGCGGAAGGACGAATTTTTCAGCTCAGGATGTAACGGACTGCGAAGGCCGATTGATAAATGCAGGTATCACGCCAAATATCATGATCGACTGCAGCCATGCCAACTCGAACAAGGATCACTCCAGACAACCTGCGGTCATGGATGATGCCGCCAACCAGATTGTTGAGGGGAATCGCTCAATAATCGGCTTCATGGTGGAGAGCAATATCAACGAAGGCAATCAGGCCATACCCGACAACAGGGACGACCTCAAATACGGAGTCTCAGTGACCGACGCCTGTGTCAGTTTCGAAACGACCGAGAAGATGCTGCTCGATCTGCGCGAAAAGGTAAGGAGCAAATTGGCCGGTCGGGCCTCTCTGGAGAGCCTTGGTGCGCAAGGCAATCTTTCCGCCGAAGCCGGTTGAACCGAAGCAGTGGCGCTATTTGCTATGGATTGCTATTTGTAGAAGGCGTTTTCAGTAACGGTGTGATCGGTAACGTCTTTAACCGCTTTAAGCTGCGGCAGTTGCTCCAGCAGTGCTTTTTCAACGCCATCCTTCAAGGTGACGTCCACCATGCCGCAGCCCTGACAGCCGCCGCCAAATTGCAGAATGGCGGTATCGTCATCGACCACTTCGATCAATGAGACCATGCCACCGTGTGCAGCCAGGGAGGGATTGATCTCGTTGAACAATACATAGTTAATCCGGTCAGCCAGGGGACTGTCATCCGATATCTGCGGCACCCTCGCGTTGGGTGCTTTGATGGTAAGCTGACCACCCATGCGGTCTTTAGCGTAGTCCACCACGCTGTCCTTCAGAAACGCTATGCTGCGCTCGTCGAACCACGCCGTGAATCCTTCAAACTGCTCACTTTCATCGCCCTCCTGCTGCTCACCCTCCGCGCAGTAAGCCAGACAGGTTTCCGCCCGGGGTGTGCCCGGATCGGTTATGAATACTCGGATCCCGACCTTACCCTCCTGCTTGGCCAGTAATTCGACCAGATACTCCTGCGCGGGATCTGTAATTTCAATCATGATGACACCTGAATTTGTCTGATGGCGAGATTCTACGTGAACGGCCAAGTACTTACTATCGCTTTAAGTCCCTAATTATATTGTGGAAATAGCCATCGACCTATGGGCAGGTGGTGAGCCGACCGCACGGCGTGAATGCCATTCATAGTGATCCATCTGGATGGTCAACGTGACCGTGGCCTATCGTTGCTAGAATAGCCATATCGTGCCGGCAAACACAAGTCACTCCTAATGAAACGTATCGCACCCCGTACCGAACTGCTGCAAGAGCAACTTGACCAGCGCATTCTGGTTCTCGATGGCGCCATGGGTACGTTGGTGCAGAGCCACTCACTCAGCGAACGTGACGTTCGAGGCGAACAGTTCCGCAATCACCGGCTGGAGATAAAGGGCAATTGCGAAGTCCTCTCCTTGAGCAAGCCGCTCGTGATCAGCAAGATCCATCGTGACTACCTGCAGGCGGGAGCCGACATCATCAGCACCAATACGTTCACTGCCAATGCCATTTCCCAGGCCGACTTTGCCCTGCAGGATCAGGTGCATGACATGTGCCTGGCTGCTGCTCGCCTGGCCCGATTGGCCGCCGACGAGGCGGAAGCGCAGAATCCGGTCAAGCCCAGATTCGTTGCCGGGCTTCTCGGCCCAACCACCAGATCAGCCAGTTTATCTCCGAAAGTGGACGATCCGGCTTTTCGTAGCGTGGACTTTGATCAGTTGGTGGCAGTCTACGCCGAGGCGGCCGATGCGCTGATCGAAGGTGGCGTGGATATCATCATGCTGGAAACCATTTTCGATACGCTGAACGCAAAGGCCGCAATATTTGCCGTCATGAACTCGTTCGAGGCAGCTGGCCTGGAACTTCCATTGATGATCTCCGGGTCTATCACGGACGCCAGTGGTCGTCTGCTATGGGGACAGACGATCGAGGCCTTCAACGTCTCCGTAGCGCACGCTAAGCCTATCAGCGTGGGGCTTAACTGTTCCCTCGGCGCTACCGAACTCAGACCCTACATTGAAGAGTTGGCCAAGCTGTCCGATGCCTCGGTGAGTGCTCATCCTAATCTGGGTCTGCCCAATGAATTTGGTGGCTACGATGAGACCGTGGCCGAGATCGCGGCGACTCTCGAGGGATACATGCAAAGCGGTTTGGTGAACATCGTCGGCGGCTGCTGTGGCACCACGCCGGCGCATATAGAAGCCATTGCCGACGCGGCGCGTAAGTACCCACCCCGTAGCAGGGCT
>CEQE01031325.1_pt1 | contig 45526 bp, 43 predicted proteins | sample 356201 | NCBI WGS metagenome assembly CEQE01 (sample SAMEA2619970, study PRJEB7988) | marine metagenome | biome: marine biome (ENVO:00000447); feature: mesopelagic zone (ENVO:00000213) & marine oxygen minimum zone (ENVO:01000065); material: "saline water (ENVO:00002010), including plankton...
ATGGCCGTCAGATATTGTCGTGATATCAGGGTATTGTTCCCGGCACTTGTCCATCACAACCGGGCACCGGTCTGCGAAGGAGCAACCGATGGGCAGGTCATGAAGTGGCGGAGGCTGGCCCTCGATAGAGAACAACCGCTCGACGTCCTGGTCCATCTTCGGCACGGATGCCAAAAGAGCCTCAGTATAGGGATGGGATGGGTTGTTGAAGATATCCCGAACGCTGCCGTGCTCCACGATACGCCCGGCGTACATCACCGCTACGCGGTCGCACATCTTGGCGACAATGCCGAAGTCGTGGGTTATGAAGATGATTGAAAGATCAGAGTCCTTCTGGATGTCTTTCAACAGCTTCAAGTATTGGGCTTGAATCGTCACGTCTAGAGACGTGGTCGGCTCATCGGCGATCAGCACCTGGGGCTGACATGAGATGCCGATTGCTCCCACGACCCTCTGGCGCATACCGCCGCTCATCTGATGAGGGTAGTCCTTGGCCCGGACCTCAGCGGCAGGTATGTTCACTTTCCGCAACACCTCAAGGACTTTCTCCATAACTGTCCGTTTCGGTATGTCCTGATGGATCGTGATCGCCTCTTCAACCTGATTTCCGATGGAGAAAACCGGGTTCAAAGAGGTCATGGGGTCCTGAATAATCAGGGCGATCTTGCTTCCCCTAATCTGGGCCATCTCCTGCTCGGAGATGGGGATGATGTCTTCGCCGTCCAAAACTATCGACCCTGAGACTATGCGTCCCGGAGGGATGGGGATCAACCGCATCAGAGAGAGCATGGTTACGGACTTGCCACAACCGGACTCGCCCACGATGCCCAGGGTCTCGCCGCGGCGCAGGTCGAAGGATATCCCATCGACGGCTTTAACCGTCCCCCAGCGGGTCGTGAAGTACGTCCGCAGATCTTCGACCGATAGCACGGTCTCGGTATTGATTCTCGTATCAGTGGTGGCCATTAATTATTCTTGTCCCTTCATTTTGATGCGTTATTCACGTAGGAGCTTTTCGATCACTCCAGTTGGCGCAAGCGCGGGTCCAGAGTGTCTCGGAGCCAGTCGCCGAACAGGTTCAACGACATCACTGTAATCATGATTGCGAGGCCGGGGAAGGTGGAGATCCACCAAACGCCACCGGCCAACTTGTCGCGTCCGTCGGAAACCATTGAACCCCAAGCAGGCGTGGGCGGCGGGACTCCGGCACCCAGGAAGCTGAGTGTGGACTCCAGCAGAATCACGATGCCAACTTGAAGGGTCGCCACGACTATCAGGGTATTGATCGTGCCTGGAAAGATGTGTATGAACAGAATCCGTGGCGTTGAGGCCCCGGAGACTTTGGCCAGGGACACATAATCCATGTGCTTCAGTTGCAGCACTTCGCCCCTCACCTGGCGGGCGAATCTTGGCCATATAAACAAACAGAGCACGGTAACGATAATCCATAGCGATTGACCCAGCGTTATCACCAACACTAGGGCGATCAAGATCAACGGAATGGCCAACTTGATATCAACGAGACGCATAAGGAACTCGTCAACGAAGCCGCCGTACCAGCCTGCCGCCAGTCCCATCGATACGCCGATGGAACCGCCCACCGCCAAGGTGATGATGGACACTAATAACGAAATTCTAGCGCCATAGATCACTCGAGAGAGGACGTCCCGGCCCAGATGGTCGGTGCCTAGCAGGAACCTGGAGCTTCCCCCCGGCGTGATGAAGACCTCGATCTTGTCGCCGACCTGAGCGGCGGGATCGATCTCTTGGGCTTCGCTCAACGTGACACTGGTTCTCCTTTCGTTGATCGTCATTCTCTCAACGACAACTTTAGTCGATTTTTCCCCGCCGGACCAAGCCGGTGGGATGTTCCGCTCACGAAGTTCGCCACTTTCAGGGTCGTGGGGCGCGATAAGCGGCGCGAAAATACCGGCGAATACGACCAGTCCCAAAAGGAAAACCGGTACCACGGGCCAGCGCCTCAGCTTTCGGTAAACTTCGGCTGCTCGCGCACTCCGCGTAGGTGGCGCAATGACTATTCCCGTAAGATCTGCTGCCATCTCTTGCTCCTACTTCCTATGCGTACCGGCTAAGCGTACCGGATTCGTGGGTCAACATAGGCGTAGAGAACGTCTACGACGAATGCTGCCGTGATGTAAATCAATGTGAAGGTAATCACCACTCCCTGAAGCAGCGGGTAATCGAACGCGAATAACGCCTCGATGGCCAGTCTGCCTAGGCCGGGCCAAGCGAACACCGTTTCAACGACTAGGGAACCGGTAACCAGAGCGCCCATGGTTACCCCAGCGAAAGTCAGAGGCGGAATCAGGGCGTTCCTGAATGCGTGCTTCAAGATGATGCTCCGGGAGTTTACGCCCTTGGCCCGCGCCAGCTTGATGTACTCCGAGTCCATCACGTCCAGCATCGCCGAACGCACAAGTCGCAGGTTTGCAGCCGCGTAATACCATCCCAATGTCACGGCCGGCAGGATGATGCTATTCCAGTCCTGTTTGCCGTATGGCGGCACCCATCCCAGCTTCACTGCGAAGAAGAACATTATCATGATACCCAACCAAAAGGGCGGGGCGGACTGCCCGATGAGGGCGACAAATTTCCCGAATGCGTCTGCAAAGGTACCCCGTTTCACCGCAGATAAGATACCCAACGGTACCCCTACCAACAGAGAGAGAAAGAACGATACAGCGCCTAGCTGTAGCGTTGCCGGTGCACGCTCTAACACAACTTCAGTGACCGGGCGGCCTTCTCTGACAGATACCCCAAAGTCGCCTCGGACCGCGCCTTGAATAAACAGGCCATATTGCTGGTAGTAAGGCTTATCTAGGCCCAGAACCTCGCCCATGCGGTCCCAGTCTTCCTGGGTCGAATAATCGTCCAGGTAGATGTGCCTTGGGTCTCCAGATACCCTGCTCATTATGAAAATGATCAGAGAAACCGAAAGCAAGGTTACGAGAGCTAGAAGAAACCGGCGTACCAAATATTTCTGCATTTTATATAACCGTCAGTGCACTGGGTTGGGAAACTGAGTTCGCCTTTTCCTGTTTGCGATAGCTCGGATTGTCGCTACAACGATCCCCGCTATATTCGCCACCACAGCCGATCCTAAAGCTGTGTAATAGACCGGGGACACTGTGGGCTCGGCACAACATTCAATGTCTTGCGCCTCGCCATATAACAACCCGCCCCAGGAGCCGAGGATCCCGCCTCCCAAGACGGCTGCTGCTGTCAACAACAGAACTTTGCTGGTTTCGCGATCAAGGTGCAGCCAGGCTGCGAAAGCGCCCGTTCCCGCTCCGAATCCTGATCCGAAGAACAGGCATGCTTTCCAGGTATCGATCGATGACGCCCCGAAAAATATGTATAACGACCAAGCGACCCCTATTCCAATCATACTCAGGACGACGCCGAAAGCCACCCCTATTGCCGATCTCGCTATTGGAACCAGTATCGGTTCCAACTTCTCTCTTAAGTCCTTCTCGTAGGGATATTGCACCTAGTTTGGAACCTCTTGGATATTCATACGCTAAAAAGCGCAGTCTGAATCACTCCAGACGGTATTTAATTACCTCGTAATTTTATCAGGTCTACCAGGGTATCACGACCCCAAAACCGCTAGGCTGCCAGAGGTCACAAATATGACCTTCAGTGAGACGGGTGTCCAGGCACGAGCCACATCACTATAGAGGGACGGTTCGCCTGCCCCCAACAGGGAACTAGATATATACTATTGGCTTCGCCAAGTCAATAGGTCGAACCAACGAACCAAAAGTTATGAATCAGAGCGTGATTGAGGCTGAGTATCCGGGGTCTCTAGGACGCCGAAACAATCAGATTTCAGTGGAATAACCTCATTTGTCCCTGAGCAGGAGTTCCTCCAGGTATTACGGCTGGGGAAAACACAAACCGCCCGGCATGGGCCAAGAGTGAATCAACTTCACCCAAATCTCACACCGGGCAGCGATGGTATATTCTATGGACCGAGTTTAGCGAGGCTTTATGTACTCGAAACCATTAATCTGGCGGAGGTCTCCCTGTTTGACGAACCCAGTCCACGGAGCAATTTTCGGGCCGATAGGCCACACATTATCGACTGCATACAATCCAGTCTCCCCGAAGACTTCATCGATGTAGAATTTGGCGATCTGATCTTCGTATTTTGTGCGGTCGGCTACCGCCACAGATTTCTGACCCAACGGAATCAACTCTTCAGTGATGGGGTGCTCGGAGCCCCAACTGAAGTTTCCGCTATTTAGGAAGCTGGCCATCCCTTGGATTGGGGACAACCGCGGGCCTACATTGTGGCATGACATGCCCTCGTAGGTACGGGCAACCGCTGTGGGTCGGTAGGTGCCGTAAGGGACTCGCTGGAAGTCGACATCAATTCCTATCGCATCCCAGTACTGGGAGACGGCTTCACACGACTCCACCTCAGAAGGAGCGCCGCGGATTGCTGTAGTCAGCGTTGCCTTGAAACCATTAGGGTACCCGGCCTCAGCCAATAGGCTCTTGGCTCTGGCTGGGTCGTAAGGCCAGGCCTCGTCGGGAGATGGTAGGCGGTTCTCGAAGCCCATCCAATCCTTGAGAGTAATGGGGCGTCCGAACCCTTGCAGCATATTATCAACTATCGCTTGGCGGTCAATGGCAATCGACATCGCTAGTCGGACTGTGCGGGCCGTTGCCCATTCTGGGGAATTGATGTCACTGTTGGAAGACACCCATGGCAGGTCGGGGTTGTAGTTCGGCCACATTTCCCCTTGCACATTGGGCTTGCCAGTATCGCCATCTCGGGCTGCTACGTAGGTTTGACCGTAGAAGTTTACTCCAGCCTGTACGGCGTTGGGGACCTGCATCAATGTTGCTCCCTTGACCGATTCCACTTCCGATATGGAATCGAGGGCCATGACGAAGGTGTCTAAATTACCAGTCTTGAAACCGGCTACTCGGGCAGACTCTTCAGGGATCTCGTGGAAGAGTAGTTCCGCGAAAGCCGGAGTGACTCGCCAGTGGTCCTCCACTGCCTTCATCCTCCAGAATTCGCCGGTCTTGGCTTCATCGATTTCCCACGGGCCGGTGGCAGCGGTATTGAAGTTAGCTTCCTCTTCGCCTTTTTCATCCCATTGTTTCTTGCTAACCATCCAGGCCCCAACAGCGCGTGGGGTCGCGATCAATTCATAAATCGGTATCTCGGAAAAGGGCTGGCCCATATCGACTACCCAGGTATAGTCATCCGGGGTTGTCTGGTTGCCATCTTCCGCAAAAAACATCTTCGCGGCGTTGGCAGATCTGGCGTGTTTATCACTATCGGCGATTTGCTTGTGGGAGAATACGACGTCTTCGACGGTCATTTCTCCAAACCCTTTGTGGAACTGAACACCTTTCCGGATGTGGAAAGTCCAAGTCTGACCGTCTGCTGAGGTATCCCAACTCTCGGCCAGCATTGGCACAAGCGCCCCGCTGTCGAATCCAGCCATCCCTAGAGTTTCGGTAATAGGTATGGCGCTATTCAAGAATATCTGGGGGTTACCTATCAATTTGGGGTTACCAACGTAGGGTCCCAACTCTTTCTGACCTACCGTCAACGTCCCAGAGGGTTTGGGTATTGCAGTGGGAGCCTTGGTCGGGACGACAACCGCTGTTGCAGCCACCGGTGCAGCCGTCGGTGCAGCCGCCGGGATTGGCGTCGCAGTGGACGATGAGCCGCAGGCCAAGATGGCGGCCAACAATATAGCCAATGGCCCTAGGATCATAATCTTGGGGTTGTTCAACCAGTGCTTCAAAATAAGCTAACCTCCAATCGGTGTTTGAGATTGCAGTTGGCCGCTGCCCGGGAGGTACATTCCCGAACTCCAAGGGCAATTTGAGGCTTAACCGCTCTTTTGTCCAACAAGAACCCGATGCGGCGAAATGCGTGCCCTATCGCACATAGTCTAGTTGCGAACAGGCAACGAATCTTGCCACATATCGGTCAGATAGATATAAACTATGGCGTTTCACAAGCCAGCAAGTCAATAGGCTAGGCGTACGGATCGAAGGAAACTTGAAACACTCAGGAAGCGAAGCACGCGTGCTGGGTGGTGTCCCGTTCTATTCTTACGTGGGAGCTGGGGCAGAACCGAAGCCAGAATAGCGCTGGAGGCGCTATGAATCGTGATTAGACGGAGGGGTCAGTGGGTGGGTGGCGTTGCTCGCCTCTGAGGAATTGTTCCAAGTCGCGAACCAACTCGGCTGGGTCTGGAATTTCGATGGCAGCAACTGCTTCGTCGTACTGGCCTTCCAGCTTGGTGACATAAGAACTGATCTGTTCGTCTTTCTCTACGGCTTTGGCCACCTCTTCATTGAAGACGTCGGCCGCGGAATACAGTTCAGCCAGGTCCAAGGGTAGTTCCAGCAGCTTGATGAGTATGTTCAATAGAGTGGAGCCGACCCGGTGGTTGGGTGCCGCCTGGAGGTAGTGGGAGGTGTGGCCCCAGATGGAGGCGTACTGCATCCCCTCATTGATACAGGCGTCCATCACGGCTGAGCTGATCCCCGTGGGCCCCTGGTAGTTGGAAGAACGGATGCCCTGGCTTTCCAGGAATTCGCTTAGCTTGGGCTCGCTGGCGGTCCCGCTGAGCTTGACCGGGCGCGTGTGCGGCACGGCGTCCAACAACGCTCCGATGTGAATCACAGACTCTACGCCGTGGTCCCGGGCCACCTTGGCCACCGTCTTGGAGAAGGTGCGCCACTTCAAATTGGGCTCGACGCCAGAAAACACCATTATCCCCGAGTCGGAATCGGCGCCTGTCAGGTAGGAGAACTCGTTGGCCGGCCAATGGATCCTGCGCTTACCGTCTCTGGTCCGGGACGAGTGAGGCCGAGTCTGAGAGAAGTCGTAGAACTCCTCCGGGTCGATCTCAGCGAACTTCTTGGCCTTGAGCTTCCGCTGCATGAACTTCACGGCGCTGGTCGCGCCCTCTGCTGCGTCGGCCCAGCCGCTGAATACGATCACCAGCCGTTTTAGCTTCCTATCGGGTGTTTCGTGAATGGTCAAATGTTCCATTTCTCTTAGCGGCCCGATCGGAAACCGCGTCCTTCAAAATCGCTAGGCAAATTTGCCAGCCGGTCACGCCCCGGTTAATTCCGCCGGGGCAAGGTCAGCATATCACCGGCTGGGAATCACTCACAAGCGTGGCCCTCCGAAAAGGGGTTGCCGACGAGAAGAGCAATGCACGTGTCTAGTTAGGTGTTGAACCGGTCCAGACGGAAAAGATTGATGTCGTGGCCTGTCTCGCCGTTCTGGGCCAGGTCAGCCATGATCTCGCCGATGACACTGGCGAATTTGAACCCATGCCCCGAGAATCCAGCGGCAACGGACACTTGAGGATGCCCCGGAAGCACGCCAATCATGAAGTGCTCGTCCGGAGTATTGGTATAGATGCAGGTTTTCCTGTCCATCAGCTCGCCGGCAGCCAGCGGAAAATACCGGCTCACGGCCTGACGCAAGATAGCTTCGTCCTCGGCGTGCACATCACGGTCCATCAGGTCGGGGTCCACCTTCTGCTCCAGATGGTGGGAGCGGCCGATCTTGAATCCGGGGACGGTGTAGCTGGGAAAGCCGTAGTAGCGTCCCTCTTCAGTCAAGACTCCAAAGACCGGGAAAGCCTCGGGAGTGTACAGCTCGGGGCGCTCCGGTTTGAACCAGCCCAGCACCTGGCGCTCGGGCACCGCATAGGCGGCCACTTCAGGCACCAATTTGGCGGCCCAAGCTCCGGCAGTGACCACCAGTCTATCGGCCATGTAGATGTCCCGGTCGGTGCGGACCTGGACTCCGCCGCCCTGGGTTTCCCAGTCCAGCACGGTCTCCTGGGTATGGACCTCCGCCCCGGCCGCCTCAGCCACCCGGACGTGATTCGCAATGCATTCCTCAGGCAGCAGAAAGCCGCCATCGGCCTGGTAGATCGAGGATATCTCTTCGGGGAACAAATAACCGGGAAACCTTTTATTCAGCTCGGCCGCGGTCAGCATTTCATAAGGGATGCTGTGCAGGTCGCACGATTCTTTGGCGTTCTGGAAAAAAAGGCTGTCAGGAGGACCAGCCCGGACCGAACCAGTGGTGACCACCAGTTTCTCCCCGCTGGTTTCCTCCAACTCGTGCCACAGCTCGTAGGCGCGGCGCACTAATGGGACGTAAGACGGGTGCTCCTGGAGGGTGTACCGGATCATCCGGGAGTAACCGTGAGACGATCCCATCTCGTGGGGGATATCGTATTTTTCCAGCCCCAGAACCTTTAATCCACGCCTGGCCAGATGGTAGACGGCGGCGCTTCCCATGCCGCCTGCCCCGATAACTATCGCGTCATAACTGGGCATGCGGGCCCTCTATTCTGTGGGGATGGCCGTGCCGGGAATCTTCATCCGCTGGCTAAAGACCGAAGTCCGAGCGGTGAAGAGCATGGTGCGGTTGTCCGGTCCACCCCAGGCACAGTTGGCAGGTATCTCCGGCAATTTGATGATGCCCAAATGCTTGCCCGATGCGTCGAACATCCAGCAGCCCTCTGACCCGGTGCAATAGATATTGCCCTCGACGTCCACCTTCATGCCGTCTGGGACTCCGTCCTCTGCTGAATACATGGTGGCGAAGACCCGATTATTGCTCAGGCTGCCGTCGGCGGCCACGTCAAAGGCCCGGATAAGCTGATGCTCGCACATCTGATGCTTCTCTTTCTCTTCCAGGCAGCCTGCGTCCAGGCGGGTGATGGCCACATACAGGATCTTTTCATCGGGAGAGAAGGCCAGCCCGTTGGGGTACTCAGTCTCGGTTGTGCCTACAGATTGGGCGCCGCTAGGGGCGATTATATGAACACCGCTGTAATCCAACTCCTTCTCTTCCTCACTGAGGCGCCCGCCGGGGTCGGTGAAGTACAGTGTCCCGTCGGAGCGGCCGACAATGTCGTTGGGACGGTTTAGGCGTTTGCCGCCCACGTGGGTGGCTATGGCGGTGTATGAGCCGTCGGCCTGGCGGCGCATGATCTGGCGGTTGTCGCTCTCGCAGATCACCAGGTTGCCCTGTTTGTCGAAGGTCATGCCATTGGTGCCGAAGCTGGGGTCCCGAAAGGTCTCCAACAGGCCGCTAATGGACATCTTGTGTATCTGTAGCTTCTGGATGTCTACGAAGAGCCAGTGGCCGTCGGGGTGCCACAGAGGGCCTTCGGTGAATCCAAAACCCCCGGCCAGTTTCTCGGCCGGTGTGTCGGTGATGTTGGTTATTTGGTCGGACATGCGTCTCTCCTGGTGTAGTGTTGCGGATTTTCAGTTAGGAAATCATTCCAAATGGGCCAGGTACTGCCCTTCGAAGTCCATGCCAGCCATGTCGCTGAAGGCGTCCATCAGCCTGCGGGTGACTACACCAGGCGCCTTGCCTCCGGCGACTGGTGTGCCATTGACCGAAGATATCGGGCAGATACAGAGGCTGGTTGAAGTCAAGAATGCCTCATCGGCGGTGTAGGCGTCATATAGGTCCAAGTCTCGTTCTTCAACGGCCATGTCTAGGCCGCTGGCCAAGTTCATGGCCACGCCCCTGGTGATGCCCTCCAGCACAAACTGTCCCTTGGGCGTGGCGACGGTCCCGTCCTTGACCAGGAAGATGTTTGAGCCCCGTCCCTCAGTCAGGTTTCCAGCCTCGTCTAACAGCACCGACCAGGCGTCGGGGTCGCTGGCCTGGGCTTCCAAGTCGCCCAGTATCAGGTTCAGGTAGTTGTGCGTCTTGGCCCTTGGACTGATGAACCGCGGCGGTATCCTAGGCACTGAGGGCGTGAAGATGGCCGCTCCGTCCCGATACATAGAGGCGCGCCGAGCGAAGGGAATGGGGTGGGTCTCGATCAACACGGTGGCGTGCATCTCGTCGTCGGGCAGGATGGGCTCGATGCCACGGCTGATGCGCTGCATGACCCACATGTCTTGGCCGGGCGGCAGAAGCTTGTAATTGTGCTCCACTACCTGACGCGACCAGTCTTCCATCTCCGGCGGCTCCATGCCTGGATCGATGCGCAAGTAGCGCAGCGAGTCGTACAGCCGGTGGACGTGCTCCGGGAGACGAAATGGAGTCCCGTTGAACGTTCGGGCGGCGTCGAATACCGCGTCGCCGTAAAGGTAGCCGCGGTCTCTGATGGAGATGCCCACCTGGGACTCGGGCTTTAGCTCGCCGTTAAAAAAAACGATGGGTTCGGCCTGGGCCATTACAACCACCTCAGAACTTTCTAGTGGGTTATGCCTGGGGCAAGGCTACCGAGTGCTATTTCTTGAAGGCGTTGGAGCCGGTAACCAGGGCCGGCAGACCGCCCATCAGAAATGCCACGCCCACAGTCTCGGCGATCTCTTCTTCGGACGCGCCGGCCGCACGGGCCCGGTTGGCGATGGTGGCTACTCCGCCGTCGTGGCCCAGAAGGGCGTCGCAGAGCATGGTCATCAGGGTTTTGGTCTTGTTCGAGAGTGCGCCGTCGGGCATGACCGACTCCCGAGTGGCGTTGGCCGCTTTCATAACTTCAGGAGCGCTGGATTCCAGGAGGACTTGCCAAGGTGCGGGCTGTGTCATCGTTACCTCATGTTTGTCTTGCTATCGAATCTGTGGTGCAGGGCCAAATACGCTTGAAAACATGGTCTCCAGCGTGAGCCGCCATGATAGCACAGAGGGTGACGGTCTAGGCGACAGCCACTGGACAGAGAGGTAAGAGGATGTCATCAGAAGAGGGGGTAAACGAAAACGTGGCCGAAAGGGAGGGTCTCTCGGCCACAAAGCGACTGTTTGCTTCACCGGCGCCAAGTAGCGCTGGTTTAAAGCCTGTATAAATCACGCCTTTACGTTACGGAAGTCCCGTAACTTGACGTACCGCTAATTTGGCCCACGATTTAAGCGGGCATAAGCAGATAGGTGTCGCACCGACCTGACGAAACTGCTGGCAGCCACCCATGTCACACATCCCTACACAACACGTAGGGTGGCTGCAACAGGCCAGATCCTGATGGTTAGACGGATACTAGCAGTGAGTTCCGGAAGGCCGGACCGCCGGTGCACCGCCTGCGATCAGAGAAGAAATGCTGAAGCCGCTTTTAGGCGGCTCCGATGCGGAATACCTTCGTGCCACACGACGGGCACGTGCCCTGGGTGGCGGGCTTTCCGTTCTTCATGGTGATCTTCTCGGGGTTCTTAATCTCGCGTTTGCTTCGGCACTTTACGCAATAGGCTTCCATAGAAACACCTCCCATCATTACGGTCGAGATATTGTATCCCGGATATTCAAACATGTCAACATATAGTATGCCAGTTTCTTAAATTATGGCAAGTAATGAGACCGTGCAGTCTCGTCTATATGTAGTATGCCAAATATCCGGCATCTATTACTAACAAAGATCAGTGTACTTTCAAGTACATCGTGTTTAGAATATCCACCAGAATGGGAACGCTTTTAATCGTCCGTCACGGCGAAACCGAATGGAATGCCGAAGGACGGATCCAAGGTCATACCGACATAGGACTCTCTGAGAGAGGCGCCGAGCAGGCGCGTTCGCTTGCCGGGCGGCTGGCCGACCTGCACATCGATGCCGCCTACAGCAGCGACCTCAAACGCACTTCTGAGACTGCCAAACTCGCCCTGGGCGATCGGGATATAGTCCTCAACGAGACTCCACTGCTGCGAGAGTACAACAAGGGGGCTTTCGAGGGAATGACCCTAACTGAGATCAAAGCCCAGTTTCCTGAAGAGTATCCCAGGTACCTGGAAAAGGACCTTGATTACGCTCCCAATGGTGGGGAGACCGCACGGGACGTCAGCGCGCGTATGGCGGGCATCATCCACAAGATCAAATCAGACCACTTGGACGAGACCGTCCTAGTCGTCAGCCACGGCGGAGTGCTGCGGGCGGCCATGGTCTCTCTACTGGGAATGCCGCTAGAGGGCAACTGGTCCTTTGTGTTCGGCAACTGCGGTCTGACCACCGTCGACACCTACCACGACAATGCGGTCCTGCATCAATTCAATGACACCTCACACATCAACGGCACAGTGCATCACGGATTGGCAGGTTAACTGTATGTTCGTGCCCATAAGGCCGCTGCTCTAGATGGCGGGACAGGTCTTGATGGTCCAAGGAACCGCCTCCCACGTGGGGAAGAGCGTGCTGGTATCGGCTCTCTGCCGAATCTTCCGCCAGGATGGCTTTCGTGTTGCGCCCTTCAAGGCCCAGAACATGTCCAACAACTCCTATGTGACTGCCGACGGCGGGGAAATCGGACGGGCCCAAGCAGTCCAGGCCGACGCCGCTGGAGTCGAAGCCCGGGTTGAGATGAACCCGGTGCTGCTGAAGCCCGAGGCCGAGCACATCTCCCAAGTAGTAGTCATGGGCCGTCCTCTGTTGACAGCCAAAGCAAGAGACTACTTCGGCTTGAAACCCCAACTCTGGGAAGCCGTTCACACGTCGCTGGACGCTCTGCGGGTGGACTTCGACATAGTCGTGGCCGAAGGCGCCGGCAGTCCTGCTGAGATCAATCTCAAGAAGAATGAGATCGTTAATATGCGTGTGGCCCGTTACGCCGACGCTCCTGTGTTGCTCTGCGGCGACATCGACCGCGGCGGCGTTTTCGCCTTCCTGGTAGGCACGCTGGAGCTGTTGGAATCCGAGGAACGAGAACTGGTTAAGGGCTTCATCATCAACAAGTTCCGGGGCGACCCTGACCTGCTCACCGACGGCATCACCTGGCTCGAAGAGCGCACCGGCATCCCTGTCGCGGGACTGGTCCACTACTACCGGGACATTCACATCCCTGAAGAGGACTCGGTGGCCTTGGACGACACTCCTGCACGCACGTATCAGCCGGTTCTAGACGTGGCGGTGCTCCAATTACCCCACATCGCCAACTTTGACGACTTCGACCCCTTGGCCCGCCACCCGGGCGTGGGAATGCGGTATGTGGACTCGCCCGCCGAGTTGGGTCGTCCCGACCTGGTAATAATTCCAGGCACGAAAACCACCATCCCTGACCTGGCCTGGATGAATGAACGCGGCCTGAGCCAGGCTGTGAAAGACCTGCACGCAGGCGGCACGGCGGTGATTGGAATCTGTGGCGGATATCAGATGCTAGGCACAAGAATCAGCGACCCCGAACATATCGAGTCGTCCATCGCCGAGCTTGACGGGTTGGGGCTGCTGAACCTAAACACCGTGTTTGAAGGCAGCAAGGAGACCCACCGCATCAACGGCAAGGTGATCGAGGCTAATGGATTGTTGGCTGGCGCATCAGGAGCGCCGGTCCGTGGCTACGAGATACACATGGGGAGGACGTCTGGCGAGGGATTTGCTCCGCCCTTCCGGATTGAAGACCGCGCCGACGCCCCAGTCGCAGGCAATGGTGACCTGGAAGGGGCGCTTGACGCCTCCGGGAGCGTGATGGGCACTTACATCCACGGCTTGTTCCAGAATGGCGAGCTTCGTGGGGCTGTACTGGGTGAGTTGGCCCGTCGCAAGGGCGTTTCGCTGCCTGATGCAGCTTCAGAACAGGACTTGGATAAAGAATACGACAAACTAGCCGATTGGGTCCGCTCCAGTCTCGATATGGACCTGGTTTACCGGATATCAGGCCTCAGCCGCGAATATGACTCGGCCCGGGTCTCCAATCTCTGATGGCCTCCCAACTTTGTTTGGTGCTGGGTGGTGTGAGGTCGGGCAAGAGCGCTTTTGCCGAAGGCAGGACCGCCTCGCTCAGTCAGGGCCCAATCCTATACGTGGCGACCGGAGTGGCCGTCGACGACGAGATGAAAGAGCGCATCCAGCGGCATCAAGCATCCAGGCCGCAGGAGTGGTCGACTCTGGAAGAACCGGTCGATCTAGCGGAAAAACTGGCGCCGCTATTGAACGGAGCTGGCAGCCCATGCGCGGTGATCATAGATTCGGTGGATGTTTGGGTGGCCAACCTTCTGACGGAAAATCAAACTGAAAACAAGCAAGCATTGGAAAAGACAGTGATGGTACAGGCAGACAAACTTTTGACTCTAGCGGCAGATTCCCCACAGGTGTTCGTCATGGTCAGCAGCGAAGTCGGGCTGAGTTTGGTGCCGCCCGAGCCTCTGGGACGGCGCTTCCAAGACCTCTTGGGCATGGTCAATCAGGAGATCGCCGCGTCTGCCACCGAGGTATATATGGTGATCGCTGGCATACCCACAAGAATCAAATCGGCAAACATAGAGTAGGACTATTTGGGCGTAAACACTGGTAAATTCGCAGAAGATCCAGAAGAAGAAGGAGACGGGACCGTGCTTATAGGGTCAGCTACCGTCCGTGCGCCCGGCGTTTGCGGTGAATTGGCCCAGGGCGTGATCGAAGGGATCCACTTCCTGGTCACTTGCCCCGTGGACTTCTATTCCAGGGTCAAAGTCGACCTCTATTCCGACGGTCCCGGCGTTGAAGCGCCCGAAGATTGCGACAAAGCCGCTGCCGCCGTCCGCCGTGCGCTGTCCCACCTGAAGAACGCCAAGGTGCGCGCCAAGGTGACGATCAACAACCCTATCCCCCGGGGCAAGGGCATGGCCAGCAGCAGCGCCGACCTGGCCGCAGCCATCGCCGCCACCGGAATGGCGCTGGGTCAGGAACTCAGCCCATATCAGATCGCCCAGATAGCCCTATCAATCGAACCCACCGACGGCGTGATGATTCCAGGCGTGGCCCTGTTCGATCACCGGGCCGGCGTCATCCGCGAGAGCCTGGGCCCGCCGCCTCCTATGGAGATCGTGGCCCTGGACCTGGGCGGCACCGTGGATACCGTGCAGTTCAACATGGTCGACCGCTTCCAACGTTGGCAATCGGTCGACGAGCAAACCTCCGAGGCGTTACGCCTGCTCAGACTTGGAATAACCAACCAGGACCCGGTCCTAGTCGGGCAGGGCGCCAGCATCAGCGCCGAGGCCAGCAAGACTGTGCTGGCGAAACCCCGGCTGGCCGAGGTCAAAGAATTCGCGGAGTCAGTCGGCGCAGTGGGAGTGAACGTCGGCCACAGCGGCACCATCATGGGCGTACTCCTGGACGCCAGGGAACGGCGTGGCAAATCCACTTATCACAAGGCAAAAGAGGCTTTCCCTGACGCCCAAGCGGTATATCATTTCCGCCTGCTTGGCGGAGGCGTGCAGCGGGTTGACGTCTAATCATCATCAATTAATCTAGAATTAATCTAGAAGGATCGTAATGGCAGAGTACAAAATAGCAGTGATACCCGGCGATGGCGTGGGCTTGGAAGTCATCGACGAAGGCAGAAAAGCCCTTGAGGCCGTGGCCGGCGTGACCGATGGGCTCAGTTTCCAGTTCACCGAGTTCCCCTGGGGGTCGGAGTTCTACCGTGAGACCGGGAAACTCATGCCTGACGACGGCATCGAGACGCTAAAAGCGTTCGACACCATCTTGTTCGGTGCCGTTGGAGACCCCGACATCCCGGATCACATCACCCTGCACGGTCTGCTGCTGCCCATGCGGCGGAACTTTGACCAGGGGGTTTGCATCCGGCCCGCCTACCTCTACCCAGGCGTGGAATCGCCTCTGTCCGGCAAGAAAGCTGGCGATATCGACATGGTTATCTTCAGAGAGAACACCGAGGGCGAGTACGCTCCTGTGGGCGGACGGCTCTACCCCGGAACCGACCACGAAACGGTGGTACAGACCAACATGTTCACTCGTCGGGGCACCGAACGCATCATCCGCGCCGCCTTCGAATACTGTGTGCGGCGCGACAAGCGTAAAAAAGTCACTTCAGTCACAAAATCCAATGCCCAGTCCTTCGGTATGGTCTTCTGGGACGAGGTCTTCACTGATGTCGCGGCCGATTTCCCACAGATAGAGACCGAATCATTGTTGGTTGACCGGGCTGCCATGGACCTGGTGCGTTGGCCTGAGGATTTTGACGTGATGGTGGCCTCAAATCTGTTCGCGGACATCCTCTCCGACATCGCGGCGGTGGTGACTGGCAGCATGGGCCTTGCGCCCAGCGCCAACATAAATCCTGAGAAAGAGTACCCGTCGCTGTTCGAGCCGGTCCACGGCGCGGCCTTCGACATCATGGGCAAGGGCATTGCAAACCCGCTGGCAACAGTCTCAGCCGTGGCCATGATGCTAGATCACCTGGGCGAGAAAGAAGCGGCGGAACGGGTAGACAAAGCCGTTGCCCGCTGCTTGGAGCAGCGAACGATCCTCACGGCAGATCTAGGCGGCACAGCCTCCACATCAGAGATGGGAGACGAGACGGCCAGGTTGATACGTGAGGGGTAAATCCGGATTTTTAGTCCAATGATGAGAGAAGAAACATGCCATACGTAGATAACTCAGGCGTCGGGATCCACTACCACGTGGAGGGCGACGGCCCGCCTCTGGTGATGCAGCACGGACTCACCAACAGCCTTGAGACCTGGTACGCCTACGGTTTCGTTGAGGGACTGAAGAATGACTACCGGCTAATCATGGTGGACGCCCGCGGACACGGCCACAGCGACAAACCTCATGATCCCAAAGATTACGACCTGAAGTTACGTGTTAGCGACATCTTGGCTGTGATGGACGATGCAGGCGTGGACAAGGCCCACTACCTGGGCTATTCCATGGGTGGCCGCATCGGTTTTGGCCTAGTGGAGCACACGTTGGACCGGTTCCACTCGTTCGCCATCGGCGGAATGGGCGCGGACGTCACTAATACCGACACTCCTCCCCAGGCCCGCATCGACCTGTTGCGCCAAGGTATTGCCGCCTACGTGGCAGATACGGAGTCCAAAGAAGGCCCAATGGAGTCCGGACGCAAAGAGCGGCTGCTTCAGAACGACCCTGAGGCGCTGATCGCGGCCACGTTGGCTCCCAAGGGCACTGATGCTGTGGAAGCGCTGCTCCCTGGGTTGGATTTGCCCTTCCTGCTCTACTGCGGCGATGCTGACGGGTTCTATCCCGCAGCCAAAGCGGCGGGCGAGGCGATACCAGGCGCGGTATTCGTGACACTGCCCGGCCTGAACCACGGTGAGGTCTCCCGGGCCGGGGAGCAGGTGCTGCCCCATGTCACCAAGTTCCTGAAAGAGGCGGCCATGAAAGTGGGCGCAGGCAGTTAGCCTTGGCAACCGGCTTGATCTGAAGCTAAACAGAGCGATTAAGGAGTGAAAATTTGGCTATAGGTTGGGGATTTATCGGCACCGGGAACTATCCCAACTCCAGGGTGGCTCCCGCTGCAGCATTGGCTGAAGACACATCAATCATCGCAGCCTATAGCCGAGACCAGCAGCGCGCAGACGAGTTCGCCAAAACCCACGGCGGGCTGGCAGCCTACACTTCGGTTGAGGAGTTGCTGGCGGACTCCAGGGTAGACGTGGTCTTTGTAGCATCTCCCAACAACCTGCACGCTTCACACGTCCAACTGGCCGCCAAAGCCGGAAAGCATATCCTGGTGGAAAAACCGATGGCGACCACGGTGGCCGACTGCGTGGACATGATCAAGTCCTGCAACGCTGGCGGGGTCAAACTCGGCGTTGGGTTCCAGTTGCGGTTCCATCCGGGACACGTGGAGGCCAGCAGGGTGGTGCGTGAGGGCGGACTGGGCGAGGTGGCATTAGCCCAAGTGTTGCTTGGATCAGGCGTGAGGGGAGAGTTGAAAAGGGAACTTCGCTCCGGATTGCGGGAATGGTGGGAAACGCCCGACATGGTCGGCAACGCCAGGACCATGATCGGCACCGGTGTTCACTGCGTAGACGACCTCGAATTCATTCTGGGCCAAACGGTGGGGGAGGTTGCGGCGATCACCGACGGCCAGACTGCAGACGCCCCGCTGGAAAACCTGGCGTCACTGAACCTCAGGTTCAGTGGTGGCACTATTGGGACCATGGTCTGCGGAAGCCGGATGCCGGACGCCATCAACGACTTGACGATTTACGGCAGTGACGGCCGTGTTTTGCTGAAGAACGCCGCTAGCCCGACGCTGGGAGGAACTCTGGAGATAACCAGTGAAACGGTGAACTCGGAAATCTTCTACGAGCCGGACCCTCTGGCCCTGGCCAAATGGCAGATCGAGGGGTTCAACAAGGCCGTTACCCTAAACGAGGAGCCACGCGCATCCGGTTTGGACGGTCTACGATCGGTGCAGATCACTCATGCCATGATCGAGTCGGCCAAAACCAAGCGAACGGTGAGAGTGGAGCCCATCCAGTTCTGAGGCTAACCCTCTAGTTCGACCCGAGCACCACGCTGACGATGCGTTTTTCCAGAATCTGACCCAGTTGCACAACTTGGTCCAGCCGGTCGTGGTCACCCACGGCTCCAATGAACACCACGCCCAACAGGCGCCCGACCCGGAAGTCGATCACGGTTGACGAGATCAGGCCGTCAACGCCTCCCTGGAGCACTTTGAGGCCCACTGCCTCGTCGAAGAAACCGGCGGGCTCCAGACGCGTGGCGGACACTAATTGGTGACCCTGCCCCACACTCTCGCCAACGCGGTCTTCAAAGTCCTTCAGGAAGATGTCGTACATCCACGAGTGGACCGAGTCCGGGCTATCGAACAAATGCACCACCGTCGCGGCCATGAAGTCGAACCCGTCCGACATACCCATGTTGGACGTAGGCCCCAACTCCCGCATAACGCCAGTTACGCGCCCCGCCTGGGAGAAGCGTTCGGCGGACGAACCCTCAAAGCCATTCTGGGCCAGGGTCTCGTTGTCTAACGACCCTTCCCGGACCACCTGATGACCTTGGAACAGTTCGGGAAACCCAGTCTTCTCTAATACCATTAGGTCCAAGGCGTTTTCGCCGATGCTGTAAGTCGCCCGGTCAATCGAGGAACTTGTCAATCCAGTCTCCTGTATTTAGGACGTGCCTGTAGGACGGGAGCGGCCGCGTCATTTGCCCCGTGCCAGGCGGTCGAATTGGATTTTAGCGGCGTCTGATCCGCTAGCCGCAGACCATCGGGTAAACGTGCAGATAGCGGGAACTCTCCCCGGGGAGAACGCTCTTAGACCAGTTGCTGCCGCCGTCGGAACTGCTGTAGACCTCTCCGCTGTAGGCTGCGCAGTAGATGTGGTCCGGCGCGGCTTGGTCGATGGCGATGGCCATCATGCGGCCCGGTACCGTCTCGCCCAGGTCCAACCGGTCCCAGGTCTCGCCCACGTCGCGGCTGCGGAACAGGGCGCCCTCCTGGACAACGTCCGCGGGAGCGGCACCGCCACCGGCACCGGCCGCCAGGTAGATGGTGTTGGGGTCGTTGGGAGCGACTTTCAAGTCACGGCAGTAGGAACCGCCGGGGAACATCTCTTCCACTTGCACATGCTCCCAGCGCGCGCCTTTGTCGCGGCTGCGGAACATGGCGGTCTGGGTGGCGATATGCACTGTGCCCGGCGCGGCCGAGCTGACCTCAACCTGATGTAGGTCCAAGGTGTTGTTCTTGATGTAAGGGCCGTCGATCATCGAGATCCAGGTGTCGCCGCCGTCACGGCTGGCCAGCAGTCCGCCCACTTCTACCGCGGCGTAGATGTCCTTTGTGTTTGTTGGGTCGAAGGCCATGCCGATCACTCGCTTGGCCGTGGGGGGCATGTAGGTGGTTATGTAGGGGTACACCACTGCGCTGGTGTCCGTCATCTTCCAAGTGTCGCCGCCGTCGTCGGAGCGGGAGATGGAACAGGGGTCGTACCCGGCCAGAATCACGTTGGGGTTATCCGGGTGAATCGCCAGCGACCAAACCTCGCTTCCGGGGGCGGGATTGCTCAACGCCTCCCAGCTTTCGCCACGGTCTTTGGAGCGGAACACGCCCTTGTCGGTCCCGGCGAAGACTATCTGTGGGTCGTCGGGCCGGATGGCCAGGCCCCGCACCTGGGCGTTGGCGGGCAGGCCCTTGGAGATGTCCGTCCACGCTTCTTCGCCATCGGCGCGGCGGACGATACCGCCTTCTCCGATGTAATCACCCTCGCCGGCCAGGCCGACATATACGTAAGTCCGGTGGTCTGAGGCTACCATAGTCTACCTCCAGCTTTGTTTGTGGTTTATTTTAAGATACACGAATTCTTGTAGTATTCAATCCCGATGTCAAGTTGGGCACAAGATGAAGCCGTTTAAACCCTGATTTCAAGCGGGCTATGGCGCGGCGCTGCAGTCTGCGGTAGTATTTAACACGCCCAGGATAGGGCTTATCCAGACCTTTGGGAAGCTTAAGGTAATTCATGAAGAACAAGATATATGAAACCATGGATGCCGCCGTGGCCGACATTCCAGACGGCGTCACCATACTCAGCCCCGGTTTCAGCGGCGTGGGCGTGCCTAGGAACCTGATAGCCGCGCTGAACCGCCAGGGGGCCAAGGGCCTAACCGGGGTGTCCAACAACGCCGGGACCATCGACGAGAATGTGGACATCGGTACATTGGTGGAAGCCGGCCAGATGAAGAAGATGATCTGCGCCTTCACGGCGTCGACCCATCCCTCGCAGGTCACCCCCTTTACCCGCATGTACAATAACGACGAGATCGAAGCCGAGTTGGTTCCGCAGGGGACGCTGGCCGAGCGGCTTCGGTGCGCGGCCGCCGGTATAGGAGGGTTCTACACCCCAACTTCGGTGGGGACCGAGTTGGCCGAGGGCAAGGAGCACCGGGAGTTCAACGGCCGGATGCACGTCCTGGAATTACCGCTGCCGGGCGATTACGGCCTGATTCGCTGCTGGAAAGCAGACACCGCCGGCAACTTGGTTTTCCGGCTGACCCAACGCAACTTCAACCCGCTGATGGCCATGGCCGCCACGGTGACCATTGTTGAAGTGGAAGAAGAGATCGTCGAGGCCGGTGAGTTGGACCCCGACCTGATTCACGTTGCAGGCATCTACGTTGACCGCATGGTGCGCATCCCAGTAGGCGGCATCTGGGTCTAGCGAGCTATCAGCATTCAGCGCTCAGCAGTCAGCTAGCTGATGGCTGGCAACTCAATTACCGGAGAGAAAAAGAATGGCCGAGAAAGTGAAACTGGAACGTCAGGCGATGTGCGACCGTCTGGCCATGGAATTTCAAGACGGATGGATCGTGAACCTGGGCGTCGGCATGCCTACACTTTGTTCCAACTACTCGGATTCCAGCAGAGAGATTATCAATCACGCTGAGAATGGGGTGGTTGGTTACGGGCCTCTGGCTAAAGAAGGCGAAGAAGACCGCCACCTAGTGAACGCCGGCGGCCAAAAAGTCACCCCTCTGCCGGGCATGGCCTGCGTGCATCATGCAGACTCCTTCATGATGATCCGCGGCGGCATGATCGACGTTACCGTAATGGGCGCCTATGAAGTTGCGGAGAACGGCGACTTCGCCAACTGGCGCATCCCCAGCCGCAAGGGCGGCGGCATCGGCGGGGCCATGGACCTGGCGGCCGGGGCCAAGCGCGTGTTCATCGCCATGGAGCACAACACTCGCGACGGCGGGCACAAGCTGCTGAACAAGTGCACCCTACCCATCACCGCCCCCGGCGTTGTGAAGATGCTGGTTACCGACCTCGGGTTATTTGAAATTACGTCCGAAGGGTTCAAGCTGATCGAACACGCCCCAGGCTGGAGCGCGGAAGAGATCCAAGAGCTGACCGAGGCCAAACTGATTATCTCCGACGGCCTGAAAGAGTTCCGCTTCCGGAGCTAGGGCGCGGGTGCCGAAGTGAGGTCAGGTCGCATCCTGGAAGGGAGCGGCGGTCGCATTCTCCTTTACGGATTGAATCCCGTCCTCCGCCCCGGGTTTGGATGAGTAGCCCTCGCCTGAACCTTCGATGATGTTGCCGTTGCCGTGACGCAACCGCCATCGGTATTCGCCAGCCCGATCCTCATATACCTTGAAGGTTGCAGCCATGGTCTTTCCTCCACATCAAAAAAACGCCTCAGATGATAGAAATCATACCAAATTGGCAATAATAACCTAGAGTAAACGAGCCAAATCTAGCCTTTGCACAAGGCAAGCATTACCAATTCACGAAATATGCCGGGGGCGACAGGCTAGAAGAAGTCGGTGCCACCGTTGATGTGGAGGGTCTGGCCGGTCATGAAGCCGCACTCGTCGGTGATCAAGAACAAGCAGGCCGAGGCGATGTCGGTCACATCTCCCAGCCGGCCAACCGGGATGTCCGCCACGTCGCGCATGCCACCCTGGGGATACCAACTGAGGTCTCGCGTGGTGTCGATACGGCCGGGAGAGATCACGTTTACCCGGATGTTCTTGGGCGCGAATTCAGAGGCCAGCCCCCTGGCTAGGCCGATGACGCCCATCTTGGCGGCGGACACGTGGGAACGCTGGGCAGTCCCTTTGAAGGCCCCGTCTCCGGTGAAGAACACCACCCTGCCGTAGCCGTTCTTCTCCATGTTGGGGATGGCCGCGTGGGCGACATGGAAGGCCCCGTCCAACACCACGCCCCTGACGCGCTTCCATTCCTCTAACGTGAGGCCCGTGAACGGCTCGTGAGGCCGGATGGCGGCGTTGCTGACCAGGATATCCACGCTGCCGAACCGTTCCGAAGCGGCGGCGAACATGTTCGTCACCTGCTGGTGGTCTGAAACGTCGGCTATGAAAGGCAAGGCTTCCACGCCCAAGGAACGGGCTTCGGCAGCCACCGAGTTAGCTTCTCCCTGGTTGCTCCGGGCGTTCACCACAACGTTGGCGCCCTCTTCGGCCAGCTTCAAAATGATGGCCCGGCCAATGTTGCGGCCGGAGCCGGTCACCAGCGCTGTTTTGCCTTCCAAACGTTTCATTTTCGACCTCGGATAAATAGTCTATTTTATCGGTCTCAGGCACGCTTGGGGCAGCCTTTGATCGGTGGCCGGAATTATAGCATGTGGCCGGTCGAGCCCAGCATGATCCGCTATCCCGCTAAACGTCGTATAATCCAAAGCTGTTATGCCGATAATCAATATTCACTGGGGATCATCCGCACCGAATGCCGCAGCCAGATCGAAGACCGGTCCGGGCTCCGCCGGTGACTTGGAGGGCCGCTAAGACCCATGCAGCTTCTGTCCCTCGTCTTTTGGCTGCTGCGTCGGCGGCTGGGCAATTCCTGGCTGCTGCTGGCGGTCACTTCTTTTGGCATCCTTGCTTCAGTCACCATTATGTCTACTGGAGCGCTGTACGCCCGCGCACTGGGTGAGGCCGGGCTGCGCCACTCTGTTTCCTCATTCAGCCCAGAGGTTCACAACGCCCAGATCACGGCCCAGAATCGGCCGCTGGGACGGGCCGATTATATAGCACTGGAAAGCCTGGCCGAAGAGTCGTACAACAGCCGCTTGGGAGAGATGATTAAGAGCACTGAGCGGTTCGGGCGCACCCAGCGTAACCTGACTCTGCTGACCACGCCGACGTCGCCTATCCTCGGCTCACCGAATGGCCGAGCCTTTTTCCTCACAGGCTTCGAAGAGCACACCGTCCTCACCGATGGCCGTTGGCCCAATAGTGGCGCGTTTAAAGAATCCGGCGGCCAGGGGGAGATCGAGATCGTTCTTGGGACGGGGTCGTCTAGCCATCAAAGCCATTTTGTTGGTGATCAATTATTCTTGGTGCCCCAACGTGGGTCGTCAGAGCGTATTCCCTTCAAAATCGTGGGTTTGGTTGAGCCCATTGACGCCAATGAAGAATACTGGATGGACCAGCCGAATTATTTCGACCTCGTTCCCATTGCTGAGTCGGTGGTGGTGCCCATATTCGTGAACGAAGACGACTTCTTCGAGGGGCTCGGCGCCCGCTATCCGAACTTGGTGGGCGACTTCGGTTTCTTCCTATACCTGGACGCCGGTTACTTGACGGTCGGCAACGCCGACGATGTGAAACAACAGGTCCTGGGCGTGGAAACCGACTTGAACAAGGTCTATCCGCGCACCCTGATGCTGAACCGGCTAAGCCTCACGGTGGACGAGTTCAACAGAGCCCTCACCCTGGCCAAGATACCGCTCTATCTGTACCTGTCCCTGGTTGTGGTGGTGGTCCTTTATTTCCTAGCTCTGATAACTGGGACGCTGGGCCGGAGTCAGGCTGAAGAAGCCGGTCTGCTTCGCAGCCGGGGGGCCAGCGTGCTTCAAGTGAGCGGAGTACTGGCGTTGGCGGAGACCGCAGTGGCCCTTGTCGCCATGGTAGTGGGCCCTTTCTTGGCCTGGGGCATCGTGAAAACGCTGCTCTTGGACACCATCAACCCCGGCGGTGAGTTCGCTACGCCGATACCCCTGGGACTGGCGGGAGATATGTTCTGGATGGGGGCGTTAGGTGGAGTTTTGGCGCTCGTTGTCCTCCTGTTCACCACCGCCGGGCGCGCCAGGATGGGCACGTTAGAGTCGCTGCTTGCCAGAACCAGGCCGCCGTCGGTCCCCTTCCTGCACCGATACTACCTGGACATCCTGGCCGTGCTTACGGTGACCCTGATCTGGTTCCAGGTCCGGGGCCGGAATGGGTTCGTGGCTGAAGAACTGTCATCCCAGGGCCTGAACGTGGACCCGACACTGATCCTTGGGCCGGTTCTAGGACTATTTGCCGCGGCTGTTCTGCTGTTGCGGGTACTGCCCTTGGTGGTGCGGTTGCTGGCTTGGGCCGGAACGCGGACCGGCGCCGCCTGGTTTCAGTTTTCTCTTTTGCGCCTGGCCCGGGACCCCATCCCCCACGGCTCTCTGGCGGTGATCCTGATGCTGGCGGCGGCGTTGGGGGTGTTTGGCGCCACTTTCCAGTCCAGCCTCTCCCAGGGCCAGAGCGACCAGGCCCGCTACAAGGTTGGCGGAGACATTGTGGTCAGAGGGCCGGCTCTGACTACTGGTGCGCCTGAGAAACTCGGCAAGATATCCGGGGTGACGGCGGTCAGCGCCATGCTGCGCGACTCGGTCACCCTTCTGGACGGCAGCACGCTGGGCCGGAGCGTTGACATGCTGGCGGTGGATTCCAGGTCTCTGTCGAACACGGCCTTTTTCCGGGATGATTTCTTCCCGGGAGGAATGCCGGCGGTCAGCAGGCTTCTGCGCCCCAGGCCTTTCGCATCCAGCCTTGCGGGGACCGGAATACTGTTGCCCGAGGACACAGTTTCGCTGGGAGTGTGGGTGGACAGCAGTTCTCTGTCTGATAAGAACCTGCAGTTCGGCGTAAATATGTGGGCCAGGGTGATGACGGCGGACGGCTTTTACCGCACCTTCTCTATGGGCAACATCATAGAAAAAGAGAGCCCAGACGCCACCGATATCAAGGCAGTGGATGGCCGGTGGAGCCTATTGACCGGCGAAATCCCAGTCATAGGACAGATCAAGAAGCCCTTTGAATTAGTCTCAGTGTTCTTCTCAACCACGCCTTCCAACCGGCTGTCGGACGGCATCTTGAACCTGGATGACATCACCGCCTTCGGGCCGTCATCCGGGCCGCAGGGAATGGTCATAGAGGGATTCGAGGGTCTGGCCCCATGGGCGCCCCTGGCCAACCAAGGCACTGCCCCGGATAGGACTGAGGCGACCACCCTTGGCGCACGAAGCGGGGGGGCAGGACTCCGATTTTCGTGGACGACGCCCATCGCCAAGGGCCAGAGGGGGATCCATCTACCTCCGGGCCCGTTCCCCATCCTAGCCATCGGCGGGCCAGACTTCCAGGTGGGCCAGCAGGTGCGAATGAAGATGGGCCAACTGGCCGTGCCGTTACAGATCGTGGGCGTGCTCACCCATTTCCCCACGCTGAAACCCGACCACAAGCCCTTTTTCCTGACGGACCTGACCGACGTCACTGAATACGCCCGCCGTCTGCCCTTGAGCAACCTGAAAGATCCTGCTGAGATGTGGCTGGCGGTCGACTCGGATGCGGACCGCGAACAGGTATTGGCGGCCGTAGGGGAGCTGGTGCCCGGCCTGGTATCCGTTAAAGACTCCGCGACCATTGCCTCGTTGGCCGAGCGAAACCCCCTGGCGGGCGGCGGCTGGAATGGCCTGACCATCTTCAGCATGGTGGCCATCGGCATCGCCGTGGTGCTAACGCTTACGGTCCATGCTCTGGTGTCTATACATATGGGGCGAATGGACCTGGCTGTGGCACGGGTGTTGGGGTTCTCGCGCCGCCAATTCTTCCTGTCTTTAGCCACCGAGCGGCTGATAATCGCAGTGTTGGCCATCGCCGCCGGCGCCGCGATGGGTTACTGGCCAGGGCTGGAAATGCTTGAGTTGGTGGACCTGACTCCCCAAGGAAACGACCCGATTCCTCCGCTGATGCCGTCAGTCCAAGGCTGGTTGATGGCTGGGGTGTTGGCGGGGTTGCTGGCGGCCTCGGCGTTGTCGGTGGCCTTCGCGGTGGTGGCGTCCCGGCGACTTAATACCGCTGAAGTGCTGCGGGGCGGAATCTGATGATGCCCCTAGCAGATGGCGTCTGATGATGCCCATGATCAGGTTCGCTTATGTGATGGCCGTGCGCAGAGCTGTGTCCAGTTGGCGCTTGGAGGCTGTGTTATTCGGCGGCATCCTGCTGGCAGTGGCCCTGATGGCCAGCGGTGTGATCTTCTCTGACCTGCTGTCCAACGCTTCATTGCGCCACGAATTGCTCCAGGCTCCACCCAAAGAGGTCAACATCTCCATGCGGTCGTTCAGCAGCCAAGACGAGCCGGCAACGACCGTGGGGCGCCGTTCGGTCTACCGGCAGCGGTTGGAATTCGCCCAGGAGAATGTGGCGGAGCCCTTCGCACCTTATCTGGAAGGACAATCGCAGGTGTTGGACACTGCTACTTTCTATTTCGAGGGTCATTCTCAACTGGAGTTGAAGAACGACATCCGGCCCAGAGGGTCCATCTTCTACATGACTGGGTTCGGCCCAGAGCGGGTCACACTGACCCAGGGAAGCTGGCCCGGAGATGCCAACACCAACGCGCCGCCGGGAACGCCATTGGACGTGGCTGTGGACGGGTTGGGCTTGGAACTGCTGGGCCTGGAGGTCGGCCAGGTTATGGGTGTCTTCCCGGCGGCGTCATTCACCGACCCGCCAACCATGCCGGTGCGGATATCCGGGGTTTTCGAGCGTAACGACCCGGATGACGAGTTCTGGTATGGCGTCAAATCGGACTTCAGCGTCAAGAATGAACGCTGGACCATAATCCCGCTGTTCACCAGTGAACAGGCCATCGAGCACCGGGTCCTGGGTGAGTATCCAACTCTTTACACCAACGTTAGCTGGTATTACTACTTGGACCGGGAGGCGCTGCGGGCCGCCGATGTGGACGATCTGCGGGCGGCCATTTTCGAAGCCGAGAACGGTATCAAATTCAGGTTGAAGAACTCCAGTTACTCCATCCTGCTAGACAACCTGCTGAACGACTTTGACGAGCAGTTGTTGTTGGCCAGAGTGCCGCTGTTTCTGGTGGTGTTTCTGATCACGGGGATATTGCTCTACTATCTGGCGTTGATGGCCGGCTTGATCGTCCGTTCCCGTTCCAGCGAGATCGCCATGCTGAAGAGCCGTGGTTCCACGACGGCCCAGATAGGGATGCTGGGACTGGGCGAAGGACTGCTACTGGGCATCCCGGCGGTGATAATCGGACCCTTCCTGGCCATGGGAGTGGTCAGAGTGCTGGGCAATGTGTTCTTCAGTTTGGGCGGAGGCGCCGACGAGCTGGCCGGTGTGGCTGTGACCGTTTCCCAAGGCGCTGTGGTCCTGGGGCTGATCGGCGGTGCGCTGGCTGTGGTGGTGTTCACCTTGGCCACATTGGCAGCGGCCAGGCACGGCATCGTCGAGGCGAGACAGACCGGCGCCAGGCCCCCAACCGCGTCATTCCTGCACCGTTACTATTTGGACGTCCTGCTGTTGGCCCTGATCGGCCTGCTCTGGTGGCAGATACAGAGCCGCGGTTCGTTCTTGGTCCAGTCAGTGGGTAGTCAGCAACTGGATATCGATTACAGCTTGTTGTTGGGACCGGTGCTGGGTTTGTTCGCCGTCGGTTTGGTGATCATGCGGGTATTCCCGTGGTGCGCCCTGCTGCTGTCGCGGCTGGCCGGACCCATCGCGCCGTCCTGGCTGGTGCACTCGCTGCGGCACGTAGCCCGAGACCCAATGGTGCCCGGCATATTGATCGTGCTACTGACCCTGGCCACCGCCCTGGGAGTCATCGGCAGCGCCTTCAGCTCAACCCTGGAAAGGAGCCAAAAGGAGCGCTCGCTGTACGCCGCGGGGGCCGACCTGAGGGTCCGCCACAGTGGGGTCTCCAGCGCCAGACCGGGCGGCAGGTTCGCCGAGAAGGCGGAAGGACTACCTGACGTGCTCCACGCCGCGGATGTGTTCCGCACCAACGGACAGATCACCACTACCGGTTTCAGCTCTCCGGCCTCCGTCCTGGCGGTGGATGCCTCCCGCATCGCCGACGTGGCCTGGTTCAGGGACGACCTAGCCGGAGGCGCGTCTTTCTCCGAGTTGGCCGAGGCGCTGCTGGACGGGCCGGAATCGCCAAAAGGCCTCCCGTTGCCCGCCGACGCCAATGGCCTGTCCGTATGGGTGCAGCCGGCTGGACTTGACGCGGGAGCCAACCTTTGGGCCAGGCTGCTCGATGCTCGAGGAGTGTATTTCGACACCTGGATGGGCACGCTGGCGAACGAAGGCTGGAACAAGATCCAGTCCGATTTAACACCGGTGATCTCCACAGGCCGCCGATTCGTCTCCCAAGCGGGCGGGGTCGATATAGCCCCTCCCTTCAGGCTCCATTCTTTTCAGATAACCGACCGCTTCCGCACATCCATGTCCAACGACTTGGGAGCGGTTTTCTTGGGGAACTTGGAGGCAGTGACTCCCAGCGGGCCGGTGTCCTTGACCGATTTTAGTACGTCGGAGGACTGGTCTGTGATCCAAGACTTCTCTCGGCCGGGCCTTTACGCCCTGGAGACCAGCAATTCGGCGGGCGGCGGCCGCTTCCCGGTCTCGACACGTTATAGCTGGGCTACCGGAGGAATCGGCATGCGCGGGTTGAGGCCGGGCCCTACGGAGGCCCCGGTGCCGGCGGTGGTTAACAATGATTTCTTGGAGGTTGCTGACGCCTCCGTAGGCGACGATGTGATCCTGGGACTGTCCACTTTTTCTCTGATGGTGAATATTGTTGCCGTGGCCGATTACTTCCCCACGATAGACCCCGGGGAAAAGCCCTTCGTGCTGGTGGACTTGGAAACCTTTGAGGCCGCTTCCAACCAACATAGCCCAGTGCCTCTGGCCGGCGCCAATGAGGTTTGGCTCGACTTGGAGTCCAGCCCCGGCCAGTTAGCCAGCGAAACCGGCGCGCAGACCTCCGTCCAGGTCACCGAATCGCTGAGGGGATTGGGCGTCAATGTCAGAGACATATATGACGCCGATGTTATGGTGGCGTCGCGGGTGGACCAGCCGCTGGTAAATGCCGGTTGGGGCGCCCTTCTGGTGCTTCTGTTCCTGGCAGTGGCCCTGGCCACGGGTTCGGGGGTGATGCTGTTCTCGTTCCTTGACACCAAGGAACGCCAGACCGAGTTCGCCCTGTTGCGGACCCTGGGCTCCACGGGAGGACAATTGCGGGGCATCGTGTGGTTTAATCTATTCTTAATCATTATCTGCGGCGTCGCCCTGGGAACGTGGGTGGGCCAACTGATCGGGTCCAGCCTCTTGCCTCTGATGGAAGTGGCCGAAGAAGGGGAGCGGGTTACGCCTCCCATGGTCTTCACCACAGATTGGGTGTCGTTGTCGGTGTCATACTCGGTCCTGGCAGTGGTCACTGTGGCCACGGTAATTTGGCTGGCGTGGCTGAGCTCCAAGATACAGGTGCAGCAGGTCCTAAGAATGGGAGATGCGGGATGACCCAGTTTCCAACCGGCGGAATGAGTCAATCTGAATGACACAATTTAACGAATATACTGGAGCTGACGGCTCGGCGGCTCAGCACGAAGGACCGTACATAGACTGCCGTGACCTCTTCAAGATCTACAAACGTGCCGACCTGGAGGTCGTGGCGCTGCGGGGCTTGGATCTCAGAGTTGAGCCTGGGGAACTGATCGCTGTGATCGGGGCCAGCGGGAGCGGCAAGAGCACGCTGCTAAACATCCTGGCCGGCCTGGATCGCCCCTCAGCGGGCGAGGTGTTGGTTGGTTCCAGGGACCTGTTGGACGTCTCAGACAGCGACCTAGTGATGTACCGGCGTTCCGAGGTGGGTTTCGTTTGGCAGGCCACCGCCCGGAACCTGGTGCCCTATCTCTCCGTTGCCGACAACATTGAGCTGCCCATGGCCCTGTCCGGCCAACCGGCCAAAACCCGCCACGCCTGGTCGGAGGAATTGTTGGAATCGCTGGGCATGGCCGACAAACGCAAACGCCTTCCCTATCAGTTGTCCGGCGGTGAACAACAACGGGCCGCCATTGCCGTGGGCCTGGCCAACAAGCCGCCACTGCTCCTGGCCGACGAGCCCACCGGAGAGTTGGACACCGAGAACGCTGACAGCATCTTTCAGATGATCCGCGGCTTGAACCGGTCTTACGGCGTGACAGTGGTGGTAGTGACCCACTACGCAGGCGTGTCCCAGTTCGTGGACCGCGTGGTGCACATCAGGGACGGACGCATCGGCTCCGAGACCTTCTCCAGGCCCGATTACCGGCGTGACGGCGACACGGTGGAAGAGGAATACGTGGTAGTGGACCCGGCTGGAAGGCTCCAACTCCCACACGACATGGCTGAGCGCTTCATCCGCGGAGGGCTGGCCAAGATCGAGTTCGAAGATGGGCAGATCACAATAGACGCGCCGGGCACCAATCCCAGGCAGCCCAGGAGAGGGAGTTAGCCAGCCGTGCAAGCTAATACGACCAATGGGCCGATACTCACGGCAACGGAAGTAAGCCGAGTCTTTGGCTCGGGTGACACGGCCGTGACAGCGCTGTCGTCCATCAGCCTCACGGTGGAGCAGGGAGATTTCCTGGCGGTAACCGGCCGGTCCGGTTCCGGCAAGACCACGCTGCTCAACCTGCTCTCGGGGCTGGACCGGCCGAGCACAGGCACAGTGCAATTCTACGGCGATGACCTGGCCGGACTGCGGGAAGCTGACCTGGTGGAAATGCGCCGGCGTCGGATCGGCTTCGTTTTTCAGTCGTTCGGGCTCATGCCCCTGTTGTCGGCCCAGGAGAACGTGGAATTGCCGCTGCACATCGCTGGCCTGTCCTGGCGGGAGCGCCGCCAACGGGCTACCGATGCCTTACACGCGGTGGGGCTGAGCACCAGGGCGCGCCACCGTCCCTTTGAACTGTCCGGAGGCGAACAACAGCGGGTGTCCATCGCCAGGGCTTTGGTAACCCAGCCTGAAGCCGTGTTTGCCGACGAGCCCACCGGAGAGCTGGACACCGCCACCGCTCGCTCCATCGCCGAGACCTTGGGCGAGGTCGCCGCCTCCAGACGGGCCACGGTCATCGTGGCCACCCACGACCTCGACCTGGCGGCCACGGCCCAACGGCGCCTGGACTTGGTTGACGGCCATTCAGTCTAGCCCTTTGGCTCCATCAGCGGACTCCGGTTTCCGCATTTGTGTGAGTTTCGTCACATTTCCTGGGATTTACATGGACTTTGGCAAGGAAGTCACGCAACCTGCATCAGGTGTTAGAGGAACAGCCTAAGAAATTAAAGCTCGCCGATGACGAAGTGTCCACTAAGCGGACCTTCGATGAGTCAGGCTACCAGTTCTTGCTGCTGTACAACACCACGGGCAATCACTTCACCTGGGTCCTGAACGAAGAAGAGATCGTTCCCGACGAGCTGGTGCCGGTGGAAGATGACCTGTTGGTGGGCCGCAGAAGCGGGTTTGCTTTCTGGGTGGGCGCCGCGCACCCCATCGAAAGGCCTTGGCGGCCATCAGAGGCGCCAACGCCACCGTCAACAACTACTACGATGGGCCCTTCGATCAGCTTGCCGACAACTACGTGGAGCAGACCAACATCTCCGAGTACATGATGCAGGCGTGGCCGAGCCTCAGGGGGCGGTTGGACAGGTACGGTATTTCTTGGACCGGGACGGGTCGTCACGTCTGGCCAGATCACCCTATTTCGTGTATTTCTCCGACGCGGCGCTGCAGACCAGTGCTGCAGGGGCCAGCGGCCAGGTTCGGCGCACCTGGATCGTGAACGCCAGCGGGTCTTACGTGGCCAGCGGCACCGCCGGAAGCTCTTTGATCAGCGGGAGCGGCTCCGTTCAATAGCGGGTAATTCGCCAGTAACGTCGGTAGCGAAGAACCTGCGCCTCTGTCCGTGTATACTTTGGCAGGATTCTCATCCCCATACTAGATTTGCCGAGGAGTAGGCATGTTTGTGCGCATCTATACCGGCGATGACGGCCAGTCCCACATGGAAGAGATGGACGGCCTTGTGGAACCCTCCACTCGGATCGCTACTAAGCCAGGCGAGGACTTGGTGTTCCGCACGTTCGAGGAGGGCAGGGCGGTTGAATGGCACAACCCGACCCGGCGTCAGTATCTGTTTATGCTGAACGGCCAGATGGAAGTCTCGGTGAAAGACGGCACGACCCTGGTCTTTAGCCCCGGTGACGTGCTGCTAGCCGAAGACATGACCGGCCAAGGACATCTTACCAAGTGTGTTGGCGGCCCCTATACCTCGGTGTCCATGGGAATACCTGATTTAGCCTAAACACGCTTCCGGCTGGCAGTGGCAGACCGCCCAGTTACGGCGAATCCCTGCTACTTCGCCCTTGTATATTTCGGCAGGATCCCTATCCCCATACTAGGTTTGCCGAGGAGTAGGCATGTTTGTGCGCATCTATACCGGCGATGACGGCCAGTCCCACATGGAAGAGATGGACGGCCTTGTGGAACCCAGCACCCGGATCGCTACCAAACCAGGCGAGGACTTGGTTTTTCGCAAAGGCGTTGTGGACTATGTCAGCGATTGGCATAACCCGAGCCGGCGTCAGTATTTGTTCATCCTTGAAGGCCAGGTTGAAGTTTCAGTCAAAGACGGTTCAGCGATGGTACTCAACCCCGGCGACGCTCTGCTCGCTGAAGACATGACCGGCCAAGGCCACATCACCAAGTCCATCGGAGGCCCTTATGTCTCAGTTTCTATGGGAATACCCGATTAGATGGTATTCCCATTTGCGGTTGACAGAGACGGCCCTTTATCTATAATGGCCATTAAATAACGGGGACAGTATTGGCATACCAAATGAGCAAAATCAAAACTGGAAGGCTGAATAAAAGATGATTACCAAGTTCGACAGCCTGTATGCCGGTCATGTAGACATGACTGACATCGGCTACGGCGGGACCGCAGTCAACGACCGGAAATTCGACAACGACCATCTCATGACCGCCTACAGCAAAGCGGAAGCCATCGCCAAGACCCTGGACGCCAATGGCTTCGACACTATGTGGATGGCGGAACATCATTTCCAACCGGAAGGATATGAGTGCATCCCTAACCTGCTGATGCTGGACGTCCACCTGGCCCACCTGACCAAGAACATCAAATTCGGCTGTGGCTTCAACATCACCCCCATGTGGCATCCCCTGCGCCTGGCCGAGGACTACGCAGTGGCCGATATCTTGTCCAAGGGCCGCATCATATTTGGCGTGGGTCGTGGATACCACACCCGTGAAGTTGAGACCTTCGGTTCCAATATCACGGACCAGGACGCCAACCGCGAAGAGTTTGAAGAGGGCGTGGATGTCATATTCAAGGCGTTCAACAATGAGTCCTTCTCCCACAAAGGCAAGTACTTCACCCTGCCTCCTGAGGTGCCCTACCGCGGCTACACCCTCAAGGAGCTGACCCTGGTGCCCCGCCCTCAGACTCTGCCGGTGGAATGCTGGCAGCCCATCCAGGGCGGCACCCCGAGGGCCTTGGACTTCATGGCCAAGCACGGGATCAAGGGGATCTTGGGCGGCGGCGTCGCAGAGGGTGGCGTCATGAACAGCATCATGGAAGGCTACCGCGATGCCCTGGTCCGGGCCGGCAATAAAGACGCCCAACTGGGCGAGGGTTTGAGCGTTGGTTTCCATTTCCACCTGGCCCCCACGGTGGAACAGGCCATGGAAGAGGCCCAGGGATTCTTCGAAGAGAACCTCAAGATGTTCGGTCCACTGCGGTTGCACCGAGGAATGACCGAAGAACAGATGTCCATCATCGGCGACCCGCGCCGTGCGCCCACCGCCGGTCTGCCCACCATCCAAGAGGCAGTTGAGAAGCAGGCGTTCTTGGCAGGACCGCCGGAGCGAATCATCGAGCAGATCAAGTCAGTGGAGAAAGAATTCCCCGCTCTCGAACGCGTCGGCATGAGCCATCCCGTGGGCACACCCCAGAGTGTGATCACCGAGCAACTGGAATGGTTCGGAAAAGAGGTCATGCCCGCCTTCAAAGGCAAAGTAGGCGGCTAGGCGGCCCAGCCGCGATTACTTGGACATGCGTCTATTACACCGGCGGAGAATCACTCCGCCGGTTTTTTGTGACCACTATCCCTCCCCTATGTCATTTTGAGGCGTCAGCCGAAGAATCGCATCGCTATCCGCCTACATGGGAGAGCCACAATTAGGCTCTTCGCAAACGCCGGTCAGGTAGCCAAACGCTGATACAATCGTGAAACCCAGGGCCCCACACCACCAAAACTGGAGAGACCATGGCCATATTTGAACTCCGCACCTACACGCTTTACGTCGGTAAGATGGGTGAAGTCACCAAGATTTACTCGGAAGAGGGGTGGCCAGCCCTGGATAAGGGCGGATTCGCCAAGAAATTGGTCGGATATTTCGTGTCCGATGTTGGCACTATCAACCAACTGGTCCACCTGTGGCGCTTCGAAGACGACGCAGACCGCCGTAATCACTGGTCCACCCTGTTCGCCGACGGACCGTTCATGGCCTTCGCCGCCAAGCTCCGGCCGCTGCTGATGACCCAAGAGGTAAAAGTAATGCTGGAAGCGCCATGGGGTCCACACCCCTAAGCAAGTGTACCTGGGCCGCTCCTCGTTGACAGCAAATGGCCCCCAGATTACCCTGAATGAACCTAAAACCGTATGCATAGTGAGCAACTATGGTTTCCTCTGACGCTGTTGATCTAGGCGACGCCATCGACCTGATGTTCGAGACCGGCTGGACTGACGGTCTGCCCGTGGTTCCGCCCACCGAGGATCGGGTCAAGAAGTTCGTCGACTACACCGGACGCGACGCCTCTGAACCAATCGCTGAATTGCCTCCGCTGGGCGGTAAAGCGACTGTGGAACGCATCGCGGTGAACGCCGTGATGGCCGGCTGCCTGCCCGAACACATGCCGGTGATTATCACGGCCATTCAGGCCATGATGGACGACCGCTTCAACCTCCGCGGCGTCATGTGCTCAACAGGCATCCACACTCCTCTGGTTATCGTCAGTGGCCCCATAACCAAAGAACTGGACATCAACGGTGGTTATAACTGCTTCGGCGCTGGTTGGCGGGCCAACGCCACCATCGGCCGGGCGGTGAAGCTGGCCCTGGTCAATCTGGGCGGGGCCATTCCCGGCGAGACTAACAAGGCGACCTTCGGTCATCCCGGCGCCTACACCTACTGCGTGGCCGAGGATCAGGAGATTAACCCCTGGGAGCCCCTGCACATCGATGCCGGACTGGAAGCCTCGGATAACGCCGTGACCGTCTTCCCTGGAGAAGCCCCCCATAACATCATGTATCACGCCAAGAACTCCCGAGACTTTCTCACGGTCTTGGCCGACACTATGTGCACCCTTGGCAACGTCCAGATGTACGTCTCGGGGGACACGTTCGTGGTCATCGGGCCGGAACACGCCAAGTTCCTGAGCGAGGACGGTTGGCGCAAGGCAGACATTCGGCAGTTCCTGTTCGAGCATGCTAGAAAATCGGTAAGAGAACTGAGACACGGCGGGCCGCCCCAAGGTGACGCCGACCGCGGGCATTTCTGGCCCCGGTTCGTTGACGCCAATGACGACAGCCAGATGGTGCCGGTTGTGCGCGCCGCCGACCGCATCCACATAATGGTCGCCGGAGGACGCGGAGGCCCCCATTCCGCATATATTCCCGGCTGGGGTTCCCGCCGGGTCACCCTCAAGATAGAACGCTCCTAAGGAGAAACGATGGCTAGTGCAGACTTGAAGGCCCGGATGAATGATATGGGCTTACTTTCGCCCATAGACCCCGACGCCTACTCCAAATGGAGGCCGGCCCCGCGCCTGGAAGCCATCCACGGCAAGGTCGGCGGCTTCTTAGGCAACCGGAAGGCCAACGCCAGCCTGTTGCTCCAGGATGTGAAAGAGCTGCTGAATAAGGACTTCGAACTGAGGGACGGCGTCGCAGTCGACAAATATGTCTACTCTCGCCCCGCCGCCGCCGATATCATCGACGACCTGGCTTCTCAGTGTGATTTCGTGGTGACTTGCATCGCGGATTGAGGATCCTGCACCGCGTGCAGTGTGCACGACGCGATGGCCCTGGAGAACAAAGGCATACCCACGATAGTCATCTGTACCGAGCCCTTTTTGAATGCAGCATACCGGCACGCCAATTTCTTGGGCCGCAAAGGGTTCCAGCCCTTGGGCATACCCCACCCGCTGGGAGGTATAACTCCGGAGCTGGTTTCAGACCGGGCAGCGGAACTGCATCAGCAAATCATCAAATCATTAACCACAGGCGAATAACTCAAGCTAATCAGGAGAAACCGATGGTCCGAGTAGGCGCAGGCACTCACGTTTATGAACAGGTGGAAGACTGGGAGAAACTACCCGAGGGCTGGGTGCTGGGCCAGACGGCCATCGTCACCGACAAAGCCGACCGGGTGTACCTCTTCAACCGGGGCGACCATCCTCTGATCGTATTGGACCGCGACGGAAACTTCCTGAACTCCTGGGGCGAGGGCCAATTGCCCGACGCCCACGGCATGTTCATCGACGACGACGAGAACCTCTACATGCCGGTCAAGAACAGCCACGTTGTGTTGAAGTACCGGCCCGACGGCAACCTGCTCATGACTCTGGGCGAGTGGGACAAGCCCTCGGACACCGGCTGGTCCGGCAACGTCAACGATCCGGCGAAACAGGCTGCCGGGCCCTTCAACCGGCCCAGCGACATCGCCTTAGACCGGGTTGGAGACCTATATATCTCCGACGGCTACGGAAACTCACGGATCCACAAGTTCACCGCCGACGGCAAACTTCTCTTTTCCTGGGGCGAGCCGGGCAAGACCGGGCCGGGCGAGTTCCACGTCCCCCATGGAGTCTGGGTGCACACCGACGGCCGGGTGTTCGTGGCCGACCGCGAGAACAACCGCATCCAGATCTTCGACGCCGATGGCAAATACCTTGACCAATGGACCGGCCTGGCCCGGCCCTGCGACATCTATGTCGACCAGGACAACGTCTTCTACGTCCCAGAGCTTGACGGCTTCATGAGCATCCTTAGCATTGACGGCGACATCATAGCTACCTGGGACAGCCCCTTGGACGCCGGCTGGGGCAACGGCGCCCACGCTATCTGGGTGGACTCCCACGGAGACCTCTACGTGAACCAGAACGTGGAGGGCCACCGTCTGGTCAAGTACCTCAGACAATAGACCCTGGAACTTTAGACTCGGCCATAATTTCTTCCATTCCGAGGGCGAAAGCCGAGGAATCTCGTTGCTATTGGCCACGACGCTGAAGACGAGGACAGAGACCCTTCGCTACACTCAGGGTGACAACATGCTGAAAGGCTTCAACCAACAAGTATCACTCAGGCAGTTTTAAAACGACGGAGGACTCTCAATGCGGGCCGGTTATCAAGTAGGACACGTCGTGATGCGCGGCACCGTGGACCATCAACAGCAGTGGCAAGACCTTCTCAGCCAATACCGGGCGGTCAACGACGCCGGATTCGACTCCTACTGCTACGGCAATCATTTCCTGATCGACCCCTTCCAGCACTTCCAGCCTTGGACAGTGTTGGCCCGCATGGCCGCCGAGCCTGGAAACATGACCCTGGCAACATCGGTACTACTCCTCCCCCTCCTAAACCCCGTGGAGGTCGCGGAGCAGGCGGCGACGCTGGATCACATCGCAGAGGGGCGATTCGTGTTGGGAGTGGGCTTGGGTTACCGCATCGAAGAATGCGAGGCATTTGGCATCAAGATGTCGGAACGCAGCGGGCGTATCACCGAGTCGCTGGAACTCATGCGGCGTCTTTGGACCGAGGACGAAGTGACCCACCATGGCAAATACTACAACGTGACCGGCGCCAAGCCCACGGCACGCCCCTACCAGAAGCCCGGCCCCAAAGTCTGGCAGGCGGCGATGAGCGACCCCGCCATCCGCCGGGTGGGACGCACCGGTGATATCCTCTTCGTGGGTCCGGCCCAGGGGAACGAGTCCATCCGCAAGCAGATAGACCTCTATCGCGAGACCCTTGAGAAGTGTGGCCACGAGCAACCGGAGGACATGGTCATCGTGAGAGAATTCTTCTGCGCCGGCACCCATGAGGAAGCCATCACGAAAGCACGAGCCGGGTTCGAGACCAAATACAGAGTCTACAAGGATCAGGGACTCCACGGCTCCGACGATGAATTAACCAGAAAAGTTACCGGAGACCTGGAAACCCTGATGGAAGAGACCTTTGTGCTGGGCAGCTCGGACGAATGCCTGGAGCAGATCGAAGAATATAAAAACATGGGATTCACCGACGTTATAGTTCGGTTGTTCTATCCAGAGATGTCCCAGACTGAGGCACTGGAGCACATCAGCCTTGTGGGCGAGAAAGTCATCCCGGAGATGCACCGCCTCTAGTGGCTGTGGCCGAGGGGCAAGCGAAGGATCCATTGGGTGAAGCAGGCATCTGGATCGCGGTGATTCTGGTTGGGTTGGTGACCCTGGGTGTGCGAGAATACGCCCGCACCAGCGGGTCCTTTGCGGCCCGCATGGACCAGATCAAATTCATGGTCGCGGCCGCCTCCCTGATACTTTTGGGGATCACGGCCACCATCTTGACCATCGGTTTCATTATCGCCGTCGTGGTCGTGGAGATCTGGCAAACGCTGTTGGTTGTCTTTGCCGTGTTCGCTGGCCTGGCAACCTATATTATCTGGTTGCGGCGCCCAAAGGCCTGACAGACCGGCCTGCAAAGCTATGAAAAACTAGGAGCGAGAATTGGAAGTTGGAGTTATTTTTCCGCAGACGGAGATCGAGCCGGACCCGTCGGCCATCAAGGACTTCGCACAGGCAGCCGAGGAGATGGGCTACTCGTATATCTTCATCGCCGACCACGTTTTGGGTGCGGACCCCGCCCATCATGATTTCCCGGCCCTCCGAACCTACAATCACAAGTCGGTAGTGCACGAGACTCTGACGCTGATGGGCTATCTCTCAGCCATTACGAAACGCGTTGGCCTGGCCACGGGCATCCTGATTTTGCCCCAGCGCCAGACCGTGCTGGTGGCCAAGCAGGCGGCCGAGATCGACGTTCTTTCCGGCGGACGTCTTCGTCTGGGTATCGGCGTGGGCTGGAACACGGTGGAATACGAAGCCTTGGGCGAGGACTTCCACAACCGCGGAGCGCGCAGCGCCGAGCAGATCGAGGTCATGCGGGCGCTCTGGACTCAGGACGTGGTGGACTTCCACGGCAAATGGCACGACATCAGCCATGCGGGCTTGAACCCGCTGCCCGTCCAGCGGCCCATCCCCGTCTGGCTGGGCGCGGGCAGTTCCCAAAGCCCCACGCCTCCGGACTCAGTGCTGAAAAGGGTGGCCCGTTTGGCCGACGGTTGGTGCCCCAACTTCAACCCTGACGAAACAGGCCGCACCATCGTGGAGAAGACCCACGGGTTCATGCGGGAGATGGGTCGGGACCCTAGTGCTCTGGGACTTGACGGCCGGCTCCGCACCGGCGGTAGGCAACCAGAAGACTGGATGGACGAGGCCAAGGCGTGGCAGGAACTAGGCGCAGGCTATCTGTCCATCGAGAACCGGCAGGCAGGCCTGAAGACGGCCTCAGACCACATAGAAGCCATGCGCAAGTTCAAAGACGCCACCGGCCTCAAGTTTTAGAAACTTCCCGCCATTCTCCATTCTGGCGACGAGAGGGAATTTCCACCCGTTTGCGGTGAGCTCCGTCGAACTATGAAGGCGCCGAAGTCTGGATCCTTCGACAGGCTCAGGATGAGCGGAATGGAGCGTTTGCCCCGCCTCCGTCATTCCGGCGAAGGCCGAAATCCATGTAGACTGAGTGAGTCAATCTACATTTCTAGGGGCGCCGTAGATCCTTGCTTTCGCAGGAATGACGATGGGGACCGACCGGCAAATTAGCATGTTGGAGAACCTGACTGATGCCCAATTTTGAGCCCAGAGACCCAGACTTCAAAGCCAGGGTACGGAACAGCTTCGGCCGACAGACGGCCATGCGGACCCTGGGCGCGGTCGTGAACCTAGTTGAGCCTGGGGAAGTGGAGATCGAGATGCCCTACCGAGCCGATCTAGCCCAGCAGCACGGCTTCATCCACGGGGGGATCGTCACCGCCATCGTGGACAGCGCCTGTGGGTACGCGGCCTTCAGTCTCAGCGCACCGGACACCGCCGTCCTAACGGTGGAGTACAAGGTCAACTTCGTGGCCCCGGCCAAAGGCGAGCGTCTGGTGGCCCGCGGGGAAGTCGTCCGGCCCGGCGCCACCGTCACCGTCTGCAAAGGCAACGTTCTGGCCTACGAAGCCGGCGAAGAAAAGCTGGTCGCCACCATGCTCACCACCCTCATACTAATGCCCAACCGGCCGGACTTGGCAGGTTAGTGTCTACTAGGCCATAACCATCGCCCCTACCTCCGACGGAAAGGGGCGGGTTTTTAACTCGCTGTGCTTCGCCGTTAACGTCTCAGCTCAGAACACCCTAATCGAACATCATCACGCTGCGGGCTACTGAGCCTTCTTTCATGTATTTGAAGGCCTCGTTGATGTCTTCCAGCTTGAGGCGCTTGGTGACTAACTCGTCCAGCTTAAGCCGCCCCTGTTGGTAGAAATCGATGTAGCGGGGCATGTCCACCCGGAAGTGGTTGGAACCCATGCTGCTGCCCTGTATGCGACGCTCCCTGAGGAAGGAATAGCCGTCAAGTTCGATCTTCGTGCCCATGGGAATCATGCCGATGATGGTAGCGGTGCCGCCGGCCCTTAATATCTCGAAGGACAGCTCCGCCGTTTCTTTCTTGCCGATGGCCTCGAAGGAGTAGTCCACGCCGCCGTCAGTCAGGTCTTTGACTTTCTTCTCAACGTCGCCGCTGGAGGCGTCGATCACGTCGGTGGCCCCGAAGTCCCGGGCCAGCGTTAGTTTGTCCTCGACGCCATCGATGGCGATGATGCGAAGCGCTCCCGCCAACTTGGCGCCCTGAATGGCGTTAAGGCCCACGCCGCCGCAGCCGATGACCGCCACCGTGCTACCCGGCTCCACCTTGGCGGTGTTCATGGCGGCCCCAAGGCCAGTGGTAGCGCCGCAGCCGATAAGAGCCATCTGCTCGAAGCCGATGTCCTGCTCGATCTTCACCAGGGAATTCTCGTGCACCAGCATCATCTCAGCGTAAGCGCCCAAGTTGGCAAACTGAGTCACCGGCTCACCGCCCTGGCTCAGGCGCGGCGTCTCTTCCGGCCCTCGCACTAACCCGGTCCGGGAGCAGAGCACGGGGCGCCCGGTGGTGCAGCGCTCACAAACACCGCAGAAGACCGATAGACAGCAGATGACCCGGTCACCGGGAGATACGTACTGCACCTGGCTTCCCACCTCTTCTACGATCCCCGCGGCTTCGTGGCCCAGGAGTATCGGCATCGGCGCGATATAGAGGCCCTCGACGAAATGGAGGTCGCTGTGACAGACGCCCGAGGCCTTGGTTCGCACCACCACTTCCCGGGGGCCGGGGGACGCGATTTCCACGTCTTCGATCTGCAACGGCTGGTTTACTTCGTGCAACACGGCTGCTTTCATGGCCAGTTACTCCTTATCGTTCTAGCGATGGATGATTGGGAGACATAATACCCCTGTCTATCTCATGTGGCGAACCAGGACTGATCGGCCAGCACCACTGACGTCTCGATCTGGCGTTCGGGCACGCTCCAATACTTGTGCAGTAGCCATTCTTTCTCTTGGGCCGAGACGACTTTGAAGCCGCGGCGCTGGTAGAACCGGACCGCCCAAACAGCGTCGGCCCAGGTGCCGATCAGTACCGGGCGGGTCGCGTCGTCCATGATCCGAGCCAGAAGCTCTCCGCCGATGCCCCGGCTGCGTTGGGCCGTGCGCACGTAGGCGTGGCGGATCAGGGTCACGCCCTGTATATGTTGGGTGCCCATCACGCCGGCCAACTCCCCGTCCTGCTCGTAACCCAGAAAGGCGACCCCGGCGGTAATCTCCTCCCGGAGTTCCTCGCGCGGCATGTAGGGTTCATGCCAGCGGTCGGGCGGGATTATGCCTCGGTAAGCTTCGGCGGCATCGTTGATGATCTCGTAGATCGCCTCAAAGTCGGCGGCGGCGCACTCGTGAATCATGCCTAAACCGTCACGCCGGTGAAATTGAAACTGCTCAGTTTCAGGGCCGGAACCCTGGTGGCGAACCCAACCTCGTTCAGCACCAGTTTAGACTTGCTGCCGACATGCTCGACGCCGGCCAGGGCCTCCACGTATGACTGGGTGAAACGCAGGTCTTTCACAGGATGGGTTATTTGGCCGTTCTCGATCATGAATGTGCCGTCCCGGGTCATGCCCGTCATCACGCAACCCTTGCTATGGGCTAGGCGGGTGTAGAAGAATCGGGTGATGTAGATGCCCCACTCGGTGGAACCGATGAGCTCATCAAGCGACGAGCCGCCCTCCTGCATGAACAGGTTGCTGGCGATGGGGCCGCCGGTGAAGTACGCCTGGTGGCCGGTGGAGACAGTGCCTGCTTTCCCGGCGGTGTAGGAGTTGTGAACCGGGGTGTTCACCACTCCTTGGTTGATGATGTCCACCCGGCGACGGGGCATGCCCTCTGCGTCGAAGGGCACCGGCCAGCCGTGGGGGGCCGAACCGTCGTCCCAGATGGTCACACTGGGGCTCATCGCCTGGTCGCCGATTATATCGTTCATCCAGCTACGCCCTTCCTGCACTGCCTGGGCGCCCATGCCGTAGAGGCTCAAGGCCTCCAGGATGTCGTCCACGGCGTAGGTGTCCAGCACCACGGGGTAGCGTCCCGGCTCGATGGCCACTGGCTCCCGTCCATCTACCGCCTTGGAGACAGCTTCCCTTCCCAGGGCCTCGGTGTCCATGTCTGAGAGCCGCCATGAGCCGCCCTTGGCCCAACCGGCCGAGCTGCCGCTCATGGTGTTGATGATCAACCCAGCGAAGGTTCCCGCGTGGTAGGCCCGCACCCCGTGACTGCTGACCACGGCGGTCTCCTGAACGCCAGTGCGGCAGGCGCCGGACACGTTCAACTCGTGTTCCGCTCCTTGGAGGCAGACTCCCCTGACTATCTGCGCCCTGGCTTCCGGGCTGCAAAAGGCGGTGGCTTCATCGAAGCTGTCGACTTTGGCCGCCTCCGACGGTTGAGGCAGACCCTCGAAAGCTGGGTCTTCAGGCATGAGCACGGCGTTCTGGTGGGCCGCTTCGACTGCTTTTCGCACTCCTGCTTCGCTGAGGTCGTTGGTGGTGGCCCGGCCCAGGCGCTTGCCAGTCACGGAGCGGATATTCAACACGATGTTGCTGTGGGCCACGTTCTGGTGGATGGCCCCTCCGGCGAACCGCGATAACCCCAGGTCTTGGGCGTTGAGGTAGATGTCGGTCTCCTGGGCCTTGGAGTAGCCCAGGGCCTTTTGCAGCATGGCCAGAGCGGCCTCACGCCCCATCATTTCATCACCCCGACTTGAATGTTTCTAAACCGGGCCGGGGCCGCGCCGTGGCCGGTGTGGCCAAGTTGGCCGGGCTGCCCCTTGCCGCAGTTGGGGATGCCCCACATGGTCCAGTGACCATCGCTGCAGACCGCGTCGCAGGAGTTCCAGAATTCGGGTGTGATTCCGGTGTAGGTACAGTTCCGCAGCATCTTGCCCAACTTGCCTTTCTTGATTTCGTAGCCGATCTCCGTGCCGAACTGGAAGTTGTACCGCCGATCGTCGATGGACCACGACCGGTTCATCTCCATGAGTATGCCGTCGTCGGTGTCGGCGATCAGGTCGTCCAGCGTCCAATTGCCCGGTTCCAGGCTCACATTGGTCATGCGGATCAGGGGGATGCGGTTCCAGGAGGCGGCCCGCATGGAGCCGTTGGAAGGCAAGTCCAGGCCAGATGCGGTCTCCCGGGACATCAGGTAGCCCACGAACTTCCCAGCCTCCACTACCGGTGTCGACTGGGCCGGCACGCCTTCATCGTCCCAGCCGTAGGAACCCAGACCCGGGAGCCGGACACTGTCGGCGGTGATGTTGACCTGGTCTGAGCCGTACTGGAAGTTGTTCAGCTTGTCCGTGGTCAGGAACGAGGTCCCGGCGTAGGCTGCTTCTGAGCCCAAGACTCGGTCCAGCTCGATGGCGTGGCCGCACGATTCGTGTATTTGGAGTCCCAACTGGGACGCGCCGACGATCAACGTCGTTACTCCCGACGGGCATTGGTCCGCCGACAAGAGGGCAACAGCTTCCGTGGCGGTCCGCTCGGCATTGCCGGCCAGGTCCATGGCGTCCACGAACTCCCAGCCGGCGCAGCCCTGTTGCCGCATGGACTGGGGGTAGGAACGCCGCTGTACCTCGCCGTTGCCCCTGGCAGTGGCCATGATGCCGCCGCCGGTCTCGTAGATGGTCTGTTCGACGTGGGCGCCCTCGCTGTTGACGAAAGTCTTGTGCTCTTTGATGAAGATCAGATTGCCGGTGCGGGCTGATATGCCTTTCACAGAGCCCATGCGCTGATCGGCCTCCAACAGCAGACCCAGGTTGTCCTCCGAAGAGATAGAAAAGGGGTCGACACTGATCGGAGTGGTGTAGATGCCCTTCGAAGTCACCGGCGGGCCCAAGGAGACGGGGCCGTTACTGGACTGGGCCGAAGCCAAGGCGATCTCCACAGCCAGGCCGGTGGCCCGGTCGACTTCAGCCGGGGTGACGATGTTGGTTGAGGCGAACCCCCACGACCCGTTCACCAACACCCGCACGCCGATGCCCAAAGACTCATCGTTGCTGATGGTGTCGACCACTCCAGTGCGCACTACGAACCGCTCCTGGTTGGTCTCAACCAGTCTCACGTCGCAGTAAGATGCACCCTTGACCGCGGCCAGGTCGAGAGCCCTAGATAGAAAGTCGTCCATGGGCATATTCTTCTCCCGAATCGGAGGTAACCTGTTTCGTAAACAGTAATTATTGCTGTAGATATTACCTGTATCCGATCGACCGTGTTTGTTTTGCGCTGATAAATATCCTAGACCATGGACCGTTTCTGAAGCGGATTGACATATCCTAGCTAATCACTACGGAAGAACACCTACGATTGGGGCAGAATCGGCCCGGAAAAATTGACATCATGAATACGTATAACTTATATCTTAGTCTCTGCTTCCCTGACCCAAGGGTTCTGTGCCATTGGCGGCACTCCGTC
>CEQE01147036.1_pt1 | contig 45129 bp, 41 predicted proteins | sample 356201 | NCBI WGS metagenome assembly CEQE01 (sample SAMEA2619970, study PRJEB7988) | marine metagenome | biome: marine biome (ENVO:00000447); feature: mesopelagic zone (ENVO:00000213) & marine oxygen minimum zone (ENVO:01000065); material: "saline water (ENVO:00002010), including plankton...
TTTGTGGGCTTTCTTAGGAGATTCACTTGTCCTTAATTATGATCCTGGGTATGAAATAGATGGTTCTAACTGGCTAGATGGTGTTAGTGCTGTCGAAGGTGCTATGGTATCATATTACGGTGTGTCTGGTGATATTATTGATATGAGTGCAGACCCAGTGGACAATGAGATGCCAACATCTCTTGTTCTAAGTCAGAACTATCCCAATCCGTTTAACCCTGTAACCAACATTTCTTTTGTTCTTCCAGAAAAGAATAATGTAAACCTTACTATTTACAATCTGTTGGGTGAAGAAGTTACAACTCTGGTAAACAGCGAATTGAATGCCGGTACCCATAATCTCGTGTGGGATGGGATGAACAATTTGGGCAGTCCTGTGTCAAGTGGTGTTTATATCTATAAAGTAAGCACACATGATCACTCCAGCAGTAAAAAGATGCTGCTTCTGAAGTAATTTTCAGAACAAAGAAAAAGTTAACAAACGATCACTGCGGGAGATTTTCCCGCGGTAATCGTTTTTATATTGTAAATAGTAAAATTTTTTGTAAATTTCACTTTAATATATAGGAGATAAAGAAAATGATGAAATTAAAAAGAATTCCCTGGTTAATGGCCTTTCTGAGTATAGCGATGATAGCAAATGTTGCTTCAGCTCAGGGTGCAGAAACCTGGGCATCTACTATGGACATTTCAGGGAGTGAAGGTACTCTACCTCAATTAATGTTTGGTTTTTCTTATGAGGCGACGGATGGTTACGATGAGGGCAGTTGTTCAGACACCACACTTGATGGCTATACAGCTTGTGTAACATCAGGTGCAGATTGGTCTTTTGATGCTTACGCACCTCCTGCACCTCCTGCACCTGCCTTTGATGTGGCGCTAAATTGGGATAATGACAGATATTTCAGTCAAATTGTTTTAGCAACCAATAATGAAACTACTTTTGGTATACCTTTTATGCTTCCTCCTGAAGTGGGCTCAACCATTGATTTTACATGGGATAGTGCTGAATTAGCTTCTTTCTGCACGTCAGCAAGACTTCAAGATGCGTTTGGTGGCCAGGCAGGAGTTGATGAAGATATGTTGACAACCAATAGTTTTTCTCTGAATGGAGATACACCTCATACATCACTAAATATTGTCATTAATGCATCGCTTTCTATCGGTGAAAACGCTGACATGATACCTCAGAAATTTGCACTTCTTCAAAATTATCCAAATCCGTTCAATCCTGCCACATCAATTCATTTTGATCTCCCCAGTGATGAAATGGTGTCTATTGATGTTTACAATCTGTTTGGACAAAAAGTAACAACACTTGTGAATAACACCATGGTTGCCGGTAGTCATTCGGTTGTCTGGAATGGTAAAAATACAAAGGGAACGGATGTTGCTGCCGGGATTTATCTTTATACCATTGATGCTGGTGATTTTAAAGCAACCAAGAAAATGATTCTTTTGAAATAATATTGAATTATCTTCATAGAAAAAGGGCGGTTTAACCGCCTTTTTTTTTATCACAAATGAAGTGTTAATTATAATGATGAAGAAAAATATTTATATAAAACTGTTCATTGCCCCCCTTATACTTTGGTTTGGGAATAGCTGTACATCGCGAAATGACAGGAATGTTGTGCTAACAGTAGATGAAAAATCCTTTAGTCAAGCAGAATTATTCAGTGATGTGGATAAAGACAGGTTTATTCAGCTTGATTCCATTAGACGGGAGAAGGAGATAGTTGGGTTTGCCAGACGCCAGATTATCCTCATGGAGTCGGAAGAGCGTAAACTGGATCAGCAGGAGGATGTACGGAATCAATCAATTGAGGTCAGAACAAAAAAGATTGTAAATCAAATAGTCGAAGAAGAGGTATGGTCGTCCCTTAAATCAGATTCTTCTTTGCAGGTACTTTATGATAAAATGGGCAGGGAAGTGGGGTTTCTTCATATTTTAATTACATATAAAGATTCACGACATTCCAAGTCAGAACGGAGTGAAGCAGATGCTCTCGCATTTGCCATTGATATAAAAGAAAAAATAGAAAATGGAGAATTATCATTCAGTGATGCAGTAAATCTTTACAGTGAAGAACCGCACTACCTGAAGAGCACTGAGGTAAAGTACATTAAATGGGGAGAAATGATTGAGCCCATTCAAAGTACAGCATTCTCGTTAGGACTCCGTCAGATTTCTATGCCCATTAAATCTGATTTTGGATTTCACATTGTCAGGAATATCGGTATGAAAACTGCCCTTTTAAAACCATTTGAAGAGATGAAACCCGAGCTTGTACGGTTTATTCTCAGCAGAAAAGGGAAAGAATTTGACATAGTGTTAAATAGATTTGAAAATAGGTTGAGTAATACTTATTCGGTCTCATTTAACGAGGAAACACTCGACTCTATCATGGCAGATCTTTCAAGAGTACATGGTGAAAAAGAAGGTGCCGTTAAAGTAAATGAATTGAAATTTGTGGATGTAAAAGGGATCCTTTTCACGGCTGGTGGTGAGCCGTATGATATCAAATGGCTGAAAAATCAGATTGCAATGAATGAGAAACTCATTTCCCAGTCATTGATCCTGAGCAGGGAAAGTTTAAGACTGACAATTGAACATTTAATGTACCGGCATCTTTGTACAATATATGCTAATGAAAAAAGGGATGATAAGTGGTTACTTGAAATTGAGAAAAAGGTAAAACGCGAACAAATTAATGTATTGAGAAAAGTATTAATTGCTGATATCCAAAAAAATAAACCCGATTTACCTCGAGATAAAACTCTCGATTTCGTTTATAATTTATATGAAATAAAAATTAATGAAGATTTTGTATCAGGATTTGGTAAAACAATCGAATAGAACTTTAACTATTTCCATCGCTTAAAAAATCGTTCATTTTTATCAGAGCTGATTCAGATGCTTCGTAAGGTGCATCCGTTGCGGTTGAAACTGCAATTTCTGAAAAAACAGAATTTTTTGAGTAATCTTTAATTTCAAATCCTTCTGAAAAAAATACTTGAATGGTCGGAACCTGGATTAAGATTAATGTGTCCAAAATGTCATAACCGGATAAAGCCCAAGGTCCCGGATAAAACAAAAGACCATCTGCCCAGTTCCTGTTTCTCTGCAGGAATGTTACCGCCTTTCCTGAATGATGAGTCTGCAGCGTTTTAAGGGCTACATTTAGTACATTTGATTTCTTTTTAATACACCGGTTTATTTTGTCCAAGGTAACGCGTTCATTAAGTTGTTTAGAACGGACGCCAATCAGATTAAGATTAGGACCCTGAAGTACCAGTATATTTTTTGAAATTTCTTTTATCATCATTGTATTAGATAATTCTTTAAGTTTGCAGGTGTTGCCTGTTCGAATTTAAATTGGACAGATTAAAAATGAGAGAAATTTAATAGATTGAATTTCACCATAAGATTTCTCAGATAAATAGATAAACAGTGCCGCTAAACACAATTGAAAAGACTGAGCCCCATTACAGGGGCTCTTTTTCCATATCATCCAAAGATGATATGGAAAATATGTTTCGCCGAGTTGAGAAACACTACGATTTTCTGAATCGATTATTCAGTTTTGGGCTTGATCTCCAGTGGCGCAGAAAATCTGCAAACATACTCGGATTCACTAATGATAGCTTAATCCTCGATCTCGGCGCAGGCACAGGAGATTTTTCCATTGTTCTCAGGAAGGAATCTAAAGTCAACGTTATAGCGGTTGATCTTGTGGAAGAAATGCTGACGCGCTTTGAATCAAAGATCAACAATGAAGAGAATTGGGCAAAGTTTGTTGTTGGTGATGGAGAAAATCTTCCTTTTTCCGAAAATGAATTTGATGGTGTCATTACAGCATTTGTCGGGCGGAATTTTCTGGATTTAGACAGAGGATTGAGTGAAGCCAAGCGTGTTTTAAAAAAAGATGGAAAAATAGGTTTTCTGGAATTCTGTACCCCTAAAAATTCACTTATCAGAGGACTCCGTTGGATATATTTTCATACATTCATTCCCCTAGTTGGCTGGTTTTTTATAAAGGGAAATATGAATGCATACAGGTACCTGGTGAAGTCCATTGAACAATTTTATTCTGTCATTGAAATGACTGAAATATTCAAAAACGCAGGATTTAAACATGTTGAGTCCCATACCTTTAATTTGGGAACAGTCGCTCTGATTACTGGAGAGAAATGATGGACTATCAAAAAGCAATTCTTGTTCTAGAGGACGGAAAGATATTTTATGGTTTAAACTTCGGCGCTGAAGGTGAAACCATTGGAGAAATTTGTTTCAATACCGGAATGACAGGATATCAGGAAATTCTTACGGACCCAAGTTATTGTGGTCAAATTGTGACTATGACATATCCGCATATCGGCAATTATGGAGTAAATCCTGAAGATGTTGAATCAGATAAAATTCAGGTTGCGGGATTTGTTGTCAGGGAAGGATCGGAGATACCATCAAATCACAGGTCTGTTAATTCGCTGGGTGATTATTTGAAAGAGGCAAAAATTGTTGGAATACAGGGAATTGATACCCGGGCACTCACAAGGCACATTCGATCACACGGCGCAATGAACAGCATCATCAGTACAACAGATTTAGAGGATGAATCTTTATTGAAAAAAGTAAAATTAGCCTCTTCCATGAATGGGTTGGATTTGGCCAGGGTCGTCTCTTGTGCAGATAGTTATTTGTGGAGGAGAGGACAAGAAACCAATTTAAAAATCGCGGCTATAGATTATGGAATAAAACATAACATTCTTCGTTTACTTGATACCCATGGATGTGATATTACTGTCTTTCCCGCAACAGTAACAGCCGGCGATATATTGGAATTTAATCCCGACGGTGTTTTTTTGTCCAATGGCCCTGGCGACCCTGCTGCAGTAACCTATGGAATCAAAACTGTGAAATCTCTATTGGGAAAGAAACCGATTTTTGGTATCTGTCTGGGTCATCAAATATTAGCACTGGCTTTAGGAGCTCAAACCTACAAATTGAAATTTGGCCATCGGGGATGTAATCATCCTGTGAAAAACTTGGGGACGAATATTGTAGAAATTACCAGCCAGAATCACGGTTTCGCAGTTGTTCCTGAATCTCTCCCGGGGAATGTGGAGGTAACCCATATCAGTCTAAATGACCAGACATGCGAAGGATTCCGCTGTAGGGATGTTCCGGCTTTTTCTGTTCAGTATCATCCGGAAGCCAGCCCGGGGCCTCATGATAGTAGATATCTATTTTCGACATTCATTAATATGATGACGGAAGAAATTCATGCCTAAAAGAAAAGACTTAGATTCCATACTCATTATCGGTGCCGGTCCTATCGTAATCGGTCAGGCATGTGAATTTGACTATTCCGGCACACAAGCATGCAGGGCGCTGAAAGAGGAAGGATTCCGCATCATTCTGGTGAATTCCAACCCCGCTACCATTATGACTGACCGCAATCTGGCTGATGCTACCTATTTGGAGCCGGTGACGCCCGAAGCGATTGCATCAATTATTGAAAAAGAAAATCCTGACGCATTGCTGCCTACAGTGGGAGGCCAAACAGCGCTTGATACCGCTATGGCTCTTCATAAAAATGGAATTTTGGAAAAATTTAACGTTGAACTTATCGGCGCTGATGTAGATGCCATTGAAAGAGCAGAAGACAGGGAGTTGTTTAAAAAAGCCATGGATGAAGCAGAAATTAATACTGCACGCGGGGGGTTCGCAAAATCAATGAAAGAAGCTGACAAAATAGTGGACGATATTCCTTTTCCTGTAATTATACGGCCTTCATTTACGTTGGGAGGGACAGGTGGTTCGGTGGCTTATAATATTGAGGAATACCAAGAATTGGTTGAAAATGGTTTGGCAGCGAGTCCAATTCATGAGGCGCTTATTGAAGAATCCCTTTTGGGTTGGAAAGAATTTGAAATGGAGGTAGTCCGTGATAACGCTGACAATGCTATAATCATCTGCTCTATTGAGAATCTTGATCCTATGGGTGTGCATACAGGAGATTCCATAACGGTGGCTCCAGCACAAACACTCTCGGACAAAGAATATCAGCAAATGCGGAACAGCTCCATCCAATGTCTGCGAAAGATAGGTGTGGACACTGGTGGGTCCAATGTTCAGTTTGCTGTAAATCCGAACAATGGCAGGATGATCATTATTGAAATGAATCCACGTGTTAGCAGGTCATCTGCATTGGCATCCAAGGCAACGGGGTTTCCTATTGCAAAAGTTGCAGCGAAACTGGCAGTGGGATATACTCTCGATGAACTCCCCAATGATATTACGGGGCAGACACTTGCCGCCTTTGAACCCAGCATTGATTATGTTGTAACCAAAATCCCCCGTTTTGATTTTGAGAAATTTCCTTCGGCTGATGGGATTTTAGGAGTGCAGATGCAATCCGTGGGAGAGGTTATGGCAATCGGGCGGACATTTCGTGAGAGCATGCAAAAAGCATTCCGTTCATTAGAGGTGGGATTGGATGGATTAGAACCAAAGGAAACAGAATATCGTGATTTAGATTTGAATAAGATCCGCTTTGCCACAGCTTTTCGGTTACTAAAAGTTAAACAGGCATTTGATGAATGTCATTCGATAGAGGAAATATTTGAGCAGACAAAAATTGATCCGTGGTTTTTAAATCAGATTAAGGAATTATCATTAGTCAATGGTCAACGGACAATGGAAAATCCTGATGGATTATACCAGTTAAAAAGGAATGGTTTTTCCGATGAACAAATAGCAAAACTCTGGAATAAATCCGAAGATGAAATCCGGCAGTCGCGGAAAGATCAAAAAATTATACCAACATATAAAGTCGTGGATACCTGTGCCGCTGAATTTGCCGCCCTTACCCCATACTGTTATTCTACCTATGAAATGGAAAATGAAATTGAACCACTCACAGGTAAAAAGGTAATGATCTTGGGTGGTGGACCTAACCGCATCGGGCAGGGGATTGAATTTGACTACTGCTGTGTGCAGGCGGTATTTGGACTTAAGGAAGCCGGGTACAAAACCATCATGGTGAATTGCAACCCGGAAACAGTTTCCACTGATTTTGATATTTCTGACAGACTATATTTTGAACCTCTAACCTTTGAGGATGTGATGAATATTGTGGACTTGGAGCAGCCGGACGGCGTGCTGGTACAGTTTGGAGGGCAGACACCGTTGAATATTGCAAACCGCCTTAAGAATGCTGGTGTGAAGATAATCGGTACCAGTCCGGATGCAATTGATTTGGCGGAAGACAGAAAGAAATTCGGAAAAATACTGGATGATCTGAATATTCCCGCCCCGAAATGGGGAACTGCATTTTCTGTGAATGAGGCACTGAAAGTTGCAAAACAGATAGAATTCCCCGTACTTGTTAGACCTTCCTATGTACTTGGTGGTCGTGGAATGGAAATCGTTTATGATGATGATGGTCTGAAAACCTATGTGGGTAAAGCTGCCCTGGTTTCCGGCGAACATCCCATTCTCATTGACGCATTTCTGGAAGATGCATTTGAGTTTGATGTGGATGCTTTGTGTGATGGTAATGAAGTTTTTGTAGCCGGTATCATGCAGCATATTGAGGAAGCAGGAATCCATTCTGGTGATTCTGCTTGTGTATTGCCTGCTTACAAGTTGTCATCAAAAGCAAGGAAAACAATTGAAGAACATACCAGAAAGTTGGCATTACGTTTGAATACCATCGGACTTATTAATATTCAATTTGCCATGAAAAGTGGAATTGTCCACGTAATCGAGGTGAACCCGAGAGCAAGTAGAACTGTCCCGTTTATCAGTAAAGTGATTGATGTACCATTGGCAAAAATTGCGGCACAGTTGGCAGTAGGATATAAACTAAAGGAATTAAACCCAAATGTTAAAACAAGTGATGGATTAATTGCCGTAAAAAAACCTGTATTTCCATTTAATAAATTTCCAAAACAGAGTGTATTTTTGTCACCGGAGATGAAATCAACGGGAGAAGTGATCGGATTTGATGAACATTTGGGTGGTGCTTATGCCAAAGCAGAGTCAGCCGCAGGGAATTCACTGCCTATTGAAGGCACTTTTTTTATTTCTGTTAATGATTCTGATAAAATGAATGTTATTCCCCTTGCAAGAGACATTAAAGAATTGGGTTTTAAAATAATTGCAACCGATGGTACGGCTCAACTTCTTTCTGAAAATGGGATATCAGCAAATCCCGTATATAAAGTGGGAGAGGGACGACCTAATGTTGTAGATGCTATCAAGAACGGTGAAGTGCAAATGGTGATAAATACCCCACTCGGCGCCCAATCCCGATTTGATGAATATGAAATAGGCCGTTCATCAATTCGTTATAGAGTGCCGGTTATTACCACCATCTCAGGCGCCCAAGCAGCGGTGCGGGGAATCCGGAATATCAAAGTGGGATTTATTAAATACCGCAGTTTGCAGGAAGTGTTTGAGTAATGTTAAATGTTGTTATTTCTCTCATTTTATTATTTTCACTTTCTAGCTCAAAGGGAATCACTGACCACCTAATAACACCCCCGGGATTCAAGGTTTCGATTTATGCTTCCAACCTAGGAAAAGCGCGGTTTATGGCTTTTAACGAGGATGGTGTTTTGTTCATTTCTTCCACACGAAGCGGAAAAATATATGCTCTTCCTGATTACGGTAATGATGGACAAGCAGATGAAAATATTGTCTATTCGGAAGGGATGGATAGTCCACATGGGATTGCATTTTTTGACAATTTTCTTTATGTGGCTGAAGAAGGCAGAATCCTGCGTTTTAGAGGGGATGATGGAGGTTTAAGTTTGAATAGCACACCTGAAGTAATTGTCTCCAATCTCCCAACTGAAGGCGGGGGTCACTATACTCGAACAATTGTGTTTGGCTCTGATTCCATGATGTATGTTTCTGTGGGTTCCAGCTGCAATTTATGTCTTGAGAAGGATAATCGAAGGGCAGCAGTTGTTCGTTACACTCCAGATGGAAAGAGGGAATCGGTATTTGCAAAAGGATTGAGAAATTCAGTTGGGATTGTCTTTAATCCTGAAACAGGTGAATTGTGGGGGACAGATAACGGTCGGGACTGGCTGGGTGATGAACTGCCTCTCGAGGAAATAAATATCATTCGTGAAGGGAATCATTACGGTTGGCCATATAAGTTCGGAGGAAATATTCCTGATCCAAAATTTGGGGACCTTGAGCCGAATGGCGCTCTATTTACTCCCCCCGTATTTGAATTACCGGCACACTGGGCTCCCCTTGGGCTTCGGTTTTGCAGCGGCTCGCAATTCCCAAAAGAATATCAAAGTAATTTGTTTGTAGCCAACCACGGATCATGGAATAGTTCTGTAAAGGTTGGATACAATGTTGTGAGAATTAATTTGGAAAATGGTAAACCTGTAGGAATGGAAGATTTTCTGACAGGTTTTTTAACAAAACGGGAAAAAGTTTTAGGACGACCGGTAGATATTATTTTTGATTCGAAAGGTATTATGTATGTTTCTGACGATTATGCTGGAAATGTTTTTAGAATTGTATGGGTAGGGGATTGATTATCTGATTGGGATGATATGACCTACGATGTATCCAATCAATACGCCAATTAGTAATGCAATGGTTAAAACACGTGAATTAATCATTTCAGAATTATAACCTTTTTTTATGGCGATGATGGACACAAAATAGCCAAGACCATTCAATAGCCAGAAAAAGGGAAGAGTAACAATTTTTATAATAAGAGGTCCTGCTATAGGAATTAATGCTATTAGAGCCCCTAATCCTGCAAATGCTTTTGTGAGGAGTCCAATAGTAATTGTTGTGAGTGCAATGATTTTATTATCTACACCGAAATAAAGCAGAAACAAAATCCCAGCAATAATGCATCCCCATAAAAGTAGCACCTTTCCGTATTGCTGGATCAGACTACCATTTTCCTTTAAAGGTTTTTCTGGCGGGTTGGTTTGAAATTGATCAGTCATTGTCCAGCTCAGCTGTAAGGGTGAATCCTTGTACATTTACCTGTGCCTTTAATATACGCTTTTTCCCATCTCTTTCAATCCATAATTGTCGTGTACAGTTATCAAGAGTTATGCCCCAACTGAAAATATCTGTCATTTTAAGATGAATATTTTTCTTATTTCCTGTTTTGATTAAATCAAGTCTAAAATGATTCGCTGAATAGTCGGTATTTCCAAGTTTAATAATAGTAGAATCTACCCATAAATATCTGGCTGTCATTAGAATACCCTCATGATCCAAGTTCCATTGTTTTGTATCAATTTCATCTATGGAGCTTTCCTGACCTCGAACAAAAAGTGAAAAAATATTGTGTGTTTCCGGTGGACGGTTAAAAAATGTTTTTTCATACCAATACCCATTTTTTTCTGAATCCCATTCAATGACCATTTTTTGTTTGAGGTTAGATTGGTTTATTTTCTTTTCATACCTTTTCATTTGGTAAGTGATTGGGTTAAAAGTAGTTGAATAGAAATTATTGACTGAAAAGAAAAATTCGAACAATTTTGCCGTTTTTGTGGTGAATACAACTCTCCTGTTATTATCCCTATTGTTTTCACTTGTTGTCATGGTAAGATAAACGCAAGGGATTTTCCAGAATTTTACCGTGTAGTTCAATGAATCAGAGCCAGTTAAAATACTACCCGCCACTGTTAATAAAATAAAATACTTAATTAACATCAGGATTTCGAGTACGTTTTTTCCATGTGATGGGAATAAATGATCCCATGATACCAAAATAGGTCACATAAAAACTGTGCCAAAGTTCATTGGTTAAAAAGGAAAGTAGATTGAACTTTCGATTCAATGATTTGCAGTAGGTGTAAATTAATGTTCCATCACCAAACATTTTTATCAACCAAGGAATAAGCCAGTAAATCTTTAGCGTAAGGGCTGAAGCGCCAAGGGAAAATGAAACCAGAATATTTGAAAACAAAATAGAAGTTAAAATTATTTTAAATGATGGTTTAATAAAATGTAGGGAAAAATAGGATTTACCTTTTGAAGCGAACCTGAGTCTTTGGTCATAAAATGCTTTGAAACTTTGAGGTGGCGGTGAAATAACTTCTGCATGATGAGATAACACGAAAGTTATCAGGAATCCTTCTGTTGCAATTTTGTGCAGCATAAGATCATCATCACCGGAAAAATATTTTTCAATATCTTTATATCCCTTTACATCATTAAATGCTGATTGTCTTATTGCAAGGTTTCTGCCGCTGCATGTCAGCGGGAGGTTCTGGGCTATCCCCCCAGCCGCTAATGCATCCTGACCATGGGAATCCATCAGCATAAGTTGTGACCAGATTCCACCGCCTTTTTCAAGAGGGCTTGGTCCCATAACAAGGCCTACAGAGGTATCTTTAAATGGCTTGATCATTGATCTGATCCAATTGGATTTCATAGTACAATCCGCATCGGTGAATAACAGTATTTCTCCCTCTGCCTGATCAACCGCTTGATTCAAAGCCCATTTTTTGGGCGACCAATTTGATGGTGGATTTTCTATTTTTATATGTTTAATACGATTGTCAATTTCCATGAAGTTCGAAATTATTATATCCGTACCATCTTCGGAACCGTCATTAGCAATTATAATTTCATATTTATCTTCCGGATATTCCTGCTGTGTTAGATGTTCAAGAACGGTTGCGATATTTTTTTCTTCATTCCTTGCAGCAATAATGACCGAAACAGAACAGTTAGAATTTGAATTATTATTTAGGCGATTTGTTGAAAGCCTGGATACACCTCTTTTTAACCACAATAAAAATATTGTATAAAGAATTGTAAAAATGATACACACCTGAATCATTTATTTCGCCCTCCCCAGGAAATCTTGTTTTTACCTGTGGATAATATCCCCATTGCAACAATGTAAGGCATCTGAAATACGAACCAAAGAGCAAAATACTTTCTCAAATCAGCCCTGTTAAAAACATCTGTGGATTTCATCATAAAGGCTCCTTCAACAATAAATTTTACAACGAGACCTTTTTCTAAAGGCGCAAGTCCTGCAGAGGAAAAAAATAATGTAAAAATGATAATAACAGGAAATAGATTTACCAGAAATGTGACAAAAATGATACCAAAGAAAAAAGGATCGAGATTTTTTATTTGGGCAGAATCAGATGCCCATCGAATCCGTTGAGATAGAAAGGATTCCCAATTTGGTGATGGTGATGTTAATACATAGCTCTTTGGATCATTCGCGCCAATGACATGATAGGAGGTTTTATGTTTAATTTGCTGAAGCAATAATACATCATCACCACCAGTTGCTTCTGCGAATGAATTAAATCCCCCACATTCATTATACACCGATTTCCGATATGCCAGGTTCTGACCGGTGCAGGCAAGGGGGATTTGTAGTTGAGCAGAACTTCTGGCGCCACCTGATAACATTAGAAAATCCAGCGCTTCTATTCCTTCCCTAACTGTTTTAGCCGATGCAATATTTGAGTGACCTATGACCATTCCTGTATCTTCATTGAAAAAGGAAACCATGGATTCGATCCATTCTGGCTGAACCCTGCAATCGGCATCTGTCAGTAGAATGATCTCACCCATAGAATTCCGTATACCAATATCAAGCGGTCTTTTCTTGAATTTAAGAGGAGAATCGATTCCAGCAGTTGAAAGGAATTTTATGTTTGAATGTTTTTCTGCATAAGTTCTGCAAATGTTGGGTGTTATATCACTCGACTCATCATCAACGAGGATAATTTCATAGTTGGTTTCATCGTATGTTTGCATTAAAAGATCACGAATAAGTTTATCTATGTTATCTTTTTCATTTTTAGCAGGAATGACAACACTAACAAATGGTGTTAGAAATGAATGAGGTTGTGAGTCTTTGAATAAACCAATTAGAAAAAACAAAATAACAAGTGTATAGACAAATATAAGGAGATATAAAATGGTTGCCATCAAGTCCATGTTTTTTGCTATATAGTGGTTAGGAGGGACGCAGCAATAATAAAGTAAAAGAGAATTCCAAGAACATCGGTAGCAGTTGTGACGAATGGGCCTGATGCCACCGCAGGATCGACATCCAATTTTCTTAAGAAAATTGGAACAGTGGTTCCAAGAGAAGTGGCGATTAACATGGATGAGCAAATAGAAAGCCCCACCACGATTCCTATGCGGGGCGGCGTATCAACAATTCCTAATGATGCTACAATTCCCAGCAGAAAACCGTAAAAAATACCGAGGAGAAGTCCTACACGGATTTCTTTGAATATAATACTCCAGACATGCCCAAGCTGAACTCTGCCTGTTGCAATTCCCCGAATAATAATGGTTGAGGATTGAGTGCCAACATTTCCTCCCATCCCTATGATGACAGGAATAAAAGCAGGCAATGCTACAGTACTCATTAAAACCGGTTCAAAATATCCTGTCATCCAGGACACAAATATACCACCCAGCCATGTTGCAAATAGCCACGGGAGTCTTAAGCGTGCATTACCCCAAGTGGATTTCATCAGTATTTCCCGATCCTTACCAACTCCAGCCATTTGAAGAAAGTCTTCTGTTGCTTCTTCGCGGATAACATCTACCACATCATCTACAGTGACGAATCCCAGAAGCGTATTGTTCACATCTACGACTGGAATGGCCAGCAAGTTGTATTGAGATACCTTCCGTGCTACTTCTTCCTGGTCCATCTCCGGGGTGACAGAAACAACATCTTTCAACATAATAGATCGAAGGTCTGAGTCTGGCTGCACGGTAACAAGTTCTCTTAAAGAAATGACTCCAGTAAGTTTATTGTCATCATCAGTCACATAAAGATAAAACACCATTTCTGCTTCTTCAGAAGTTTGAATAGCTGCAATGGCATCGGAAACCTTCGTGGTTTCAGGTAATGAGAAGACTTCTATGGTCATAATTCCCCCCGCTGTATCGGGGTCATATGCCATCAATTCTTCTACTTCTTCAGATTCTTCGCGCTTGAAGAGTTCTAATACTTCACCGGACTTCTTTTCAGAGAGAATATTAAGTAAGTCTGCGGCATCATCAGAGCTGAGATAATGTAGTAGATTTGCAATTTCCGATGCGTCCAGTGGTTCCATTATTTCTTCAGCAATGGAACTGTCAAGCTCTGTAAGGAATTCTCCTGTATGTTCCTCTCTATCCATCAGATCAAATAAATTCGATCTTTCGAGGTGAGTGAAATACCTAAATAATTGAGCTAGGTTGGCTGGGTGAGTCTTTTGGAGCAGTTTTTTTAAATTGGTTTTTGCTTTCCGCCTAATTAGTCGTCTGAAAGTATCAAGGAGGACAGTAATTTCCGTATCAAGCATCTGGGTTTTATGTTGAGGTCTTTTAGGCATGGTTTGGCACTGTATTTATTGAATTTATTTTTTTTAGACCAGAAGATACAAGAAATGCACCCATAATAAGCAGCAATGGTGATACATGTCCATTCCACTCATAAATTCCTTTGAACTTATCAGACCAGTTAGTATACAGTAAAGCCATCCCGTTATTCATGGCATGAAATAAAATACTCGGGAAAACAGAATTTGTTTTCCATGCCAAATAGCCAAGCAGTATTCCCATAAGATAAATCTGGATTACCCACCAAGGATTCAAGTGAATTAATGCAAAAAAAAGACTGGTAACAAGGACACCTTTTGTGACATTTTTCCAGTGTTTTTCGAGAATTTGCTGTAAAAACCCGCGAAATAAAATCTCCTCAACTGTTGCCGCCAGAAAAACAGCACCAATAAGTAACAAAAAAAATGATAAAATACCATCTGCTTGTAAATTCTGTACTGATGCTGTTATCCAGTCAGGTGGTGGTAGTATTATGGCAACCAGACGATCCAGCTCATCAGCCCAGAAAACAATTCCGATAGATAAAATAAACGTAGCACTAAGAACTGGATAAGGGACAGACTTTAGCCTGAGAACATCTTTAATATTCGAATCAGATTTAATAAGAAGTAATAATAGAGGTAGAATTAAAATGATGTCCCCGACAATAAGGACAATTGATGAAGCAAGGCTTGAATTGTTAGACTGTAATAGTAAATATGTCCCAGTCGTTAATAGTGCCGACAGAATAAAGGAAAGGATTACAATTGTGAAAGCAACCCGTGGATTGAGTTTGTGCATCACTGACATCATGCTCATTATTCCTCATAGAGAAGGGAAAGTTAAGAATTACATAATGGAAAACCAAACATGGAACACCAGACTCATTTCGTAAAATAATGCAATAGAATTCCACCTGCTACTGTAACATTCAGTGAATCGATTTCCCCCTTTCCCGGTACTGAGACATAATGTTCAACATAGGGTTTAATATGATCTGAAATTCCATGTGCTTCGCTCCCAAGTACAATACAAATTGGCAGAGCAGATTTTTTATCAAATACACCAATTGGTATACCATTTTGGTCAGCACCAACAATTGTATAACCGCTTTTTTTTATGGCATCAATTGAAAAATTGGGTACAATGGTTGTATGAAAGTGCGCCCCCATCCCCGCCCGCAAAACTTTTGAATTGTAAATATCAACACATTCAGGTGAAAGATATACAAAGTTAATTCCAAACCAATTTGCTGTCCGGAGTATCGTCCCCATATTCCCGGGGTCTTGAATAGTGTCCAGATAAATGCAAATTCTTAAAGTACCACTTTTATGCCCATCTTGCTTTGGTATTTTCAGCACTGCAATGATTCCTTGTGAATTAACGGTACCGGTAATATTAGTTAGTTCAGATTCGCTTATTTGAATTGGATTTATCTTATTGTTGCTCAGATTCTTTAGCAAATTTTGTTCTCTGGGAATTGACCCGTAAGATTCAGAGATATAAACTTTCTCAATTACATAGCTCCCGGCTTTCGCTTCTTCGATAATTCTGGTACCCTCAATAATAAATTGGGAATAAACCGTCCTATATTTTTTATGTTGTAAACTTTTGAGTCGTTTTATTTCTGACTTTGTGGTCATATTTTTTACTTTGATTATTCTTATGATCAGTAAAACGCGTTAAAAATCGATTAATGAGCTAATGATTAAATCTAATCATCTTATATAATGTCATGAAGTAATTTTATATGGTAAGAAAAAACAATTTGATTGATAGGAGCAAAACATCCCCCTAAATTTAATGAATAGAATAAAAGGAAACGTTTATGTCAAAAGGCGTTACATCAAGAGAACAAAATTATTCAAAGTGGTATACCGATGTCATCACAAAGGCAGAATTAGCCGATTATGGTCCTGTAAAAGGAACTATGGTAATACGACCCTATGGTTATTCAATCTGGGAAACGGTACAGGAAAATTTTGATAAAAGGTTTAAAGACACCGGCCATGTAAACGCTTATTTCCCATTATTCATTCCAAAGTCATTTCTGAATAAAGAAGCGGAGCACGTAGAAGGATTTGCCAAAGAATGTGCTGTCGTAACTCACCACCGGTTGAAGGTTTCTGAGGAAAATGGAGAACTGGTTGTAGACCCTGATTCTATTTTGGAAGAAGAAGTGATTGTACGCCCCACCTCAGAAACAGTTATTTGGTCAATGTACAAAAAATGGATCAATTCCTACCGTGACCTCCCTATTTTAATTAACCAATGGGCAAATGTAGTACGTTGGGAGATGAGGACTCGTTTGTTTTTGCGTACCAGTGAATTTCTCTGGCAGGAAGGGCATACTGCTCATGCTTCTGAAAAAGAAGCAAGGGAAGAAACATTAAAAATTCTGGATATTTATAAGGAAGTTTTAGAGGATGTTTTAGCAATACCTGTTTTGACAGGACTAAAATCTGAATCAGAGAAATTCGCAGGTGCCGTAGACACTTATTGCATTGAAGCCATGATGGGCGACAAACGTGCTCTTCAGGCAGGTACATCCCACTATCTCGGTCAGAATTTCGCAAAAGCTTTTGATGTCACATTTCAATCAGAGGACAATAAACAAGAGTTGGTTTATGCGACAAGCTGGGGAGTGAGTACCCGCTTAATCGGAGCACTTATCATGGTACATGGTGATGAAAAAGGACTACACCTTCCACCAAAGGTTGCACCTCACCAAGTTGTTGTTGTTCCAATCGCAAAATCTCAAAGTGATGTTGATGAGGTATTAGAATACCTGAATACAATATTATCAGCACTGTCAGGAAAAAATATACGGGTTCATATTGATGGCAGACTCACTGTGACTCCAGGGCATAAATTTAATGAATGGGAAATGAAAGGCGTACCATTAAGAATTGAAGTTGGGAAAAGGGATATCGAAAATAATAGTGTGGTCTTGGTTAGGAGGGATAACGGAGAAAAACTGATGGTGAATAAAGGAAGTGCGGTTAAAGAGATTGAGAGCAGTCTTGAATTAATTCAATCATATTTATTTGATGAAGCATTAAAATTTAGAAATAAGAATACATTTTCAGTTGATTCATTCAATCAGTTCAAAGAGTCCATTAATAAAGGTGGATTCATAAAATGCGGCTGGGATGGTAATCCGGAAACTGAGAAAAAAATTAAAGACCAAACCAAAGCAACCATTCGATTAATATCTTTTGATGAAAAGCCAGATAAATTAAAATGTATATACACAGGGAAGCCTGCCAGGCATGAAGTCATTTTTGCTAAGGCATATTAAAATAACATTTATCAAAAATGGCCATTGTTGAAACTGAAGCTGTCATTTTAAAAAGTTATCCATTTGGTGATTCAAGCAAAATTGCAAAGTGTTATACAAAAGACTATGGTAAAATTTCTATTATTGCAAAAGGAATAAGAAAAAAGAAACTGCTTCAGTGCAGTTATTTAGAGCCATTTAGTTATATCAATCTTCATTTGTACAGAAATCCAAAAAGAGAACTTCAGATTTTTGGGAAAGCTGAGTTTATCCGCCTTTGGCGGGGATTAAAAAGTGATATTAAAAAATTAAGTTATGCATATGCTATCGGGGAATTAATTGATAAAACAATTACCGGTGAAAAAGAACAACAGGAAATATTTCATTTACTTGTTGACGTTTTGAATGCAGTGAATGATTCTCAAACCAATATTAATGTTTTTTTCTGGTATTTTGAGATACAACTTCTTTCAATGCTTGGATTTCGACCTCAATTGACTCAATGTCCTAATTGTCATAAAAAATTGACCGCGTGTGTATTTTCAGAAACCAATGGAGAACTACAATGTGATAATTGTTTTTTTAAGATTGTTTCTGAATCAACAACTCTAAATAATTCTCTAAAAATAGATTCCTCATCAATCGTTTCTTTAAAAAGATTATCAACTTGTGAGATTGATCAACTTTCCGAATTAAATGGAATTGTCAAAAACAGGAAACAGGTTGGAAGGTTTCTCGATAATTATTATAAATACCATTTCGAAGGGTTAAGAGAAATAAAATCACTATCTGTTATGAAGAAAATATTGACATGAACCCTTTTCATTCTCAAAAAATTCGAACAGAAGGATCTAAATGCGATGTAGATGGAGATGTCGCCTGCTACCTGATTCATGGTTTTACGGGAAGCCCATTTGAATATGAAGATTTAGGGGTGTTTCTTGCGTCAAAAGGTATAAGCTCAGTCTGTGACCTTTTACCTGGCCATGGAACAACTGTGGAAGATTGTAACAATACAAAGTTAAACCAATGGATAGAAAAGGTTCAGGAAGGTTATAGTAAATTGACCTCTCAAAAGAAGGAAGTATTTGTAATTGGATTCAGCATGGGCTCAGCACTTGCATTTTTATTAGCAGAACAAAACACATTGCCTGGAATAATTATTTATGCCCCTCTCTATAAGATAAATATTCTAAAATCGATGTTAATTTCCGTTGGTAAGTATTTTAAGGATTATGAAACAAAATTAAAAATTTACAAAAATAGTGAAATAAAGGATTTTTACGGATATACAGTATATCCCTTGCTTGGAACTGTTGAAGCAATGAAATTAGTAAAAAAGTCAAGTAGTGTATTGAATGGAATATCATGCCCAGTTATCCTTATGCATTCAACGAATGATGTGACTACTCCCCATACGAATAGTCAAATTATTTATGATAAATTAGGTTCTCAGGATAAAAGACTCGTTTCGTTTAAAGATTCAAATCACATGCTGATGTGTGACGTGGAAAAAGAAGAAGTCTGGGAGAATACATTACAATTTATAAAAAAACATTCCAGGTATTTATAAGATGAGATATCAGTATAATGGTAATTTTTCGAAAGGTGGAAATTTTGGACCTCGATTGTTTACCGATGCCATAAAACTGCTCATCTCCATTAATTTCATCATTTTTATATTACAGACGATATCTGGCAAGAGTAATTTTATTTTCAAGTTCTTTGGAATCGTCCCGATAAATACTTGGAACGACCTAATGATATGGCAGCCCTTTACATATCTATTTATACATGGGGATATTTGGCATGTGTTAATCAATATGTTTGTACTATGGATGTTTGGGTCTGAACTTGAAATGACATGGGGTCGAAAGGATTTTTTAAAGTACTATTTTTCAACAGGAATCGGCGCCGGGATTCTAACGATACTTTTTAATCTTAGTTCAAAAACACCGATTGTGGGAGCAAGTGGAGCAGTTTTTGGGATTTTACTTGCTTATGGTTTAATGTTTCCAAACAAATTAGTCTATATTTATTTTTTAATTCCTGTAAAGGCAAAATACCTCACCTTAATAATTGGGTTAGCCGCTATATTTTCCTCATTTGGGCAATCCAATATCAGTCATATAACACATCTGTCTGGAATGATAATTGGTTTTGTTTATTTAAGATCAAATGTTAGGATTGATACAATAAAAAATATTGTATCACAGAAAAAGGCAGAAATTGAAGAAAAGGTACAATCTAAAAAACAAGAAAGATTAAAGGAACTGCAGATAGAAGTAGATAAAATTTTGGATAAAATAAATCTTGAAGGTTATGATAAACTCACAGAGGATGAAAAATTGTTTTTGTATAACGCCAGTCAGAAATTAGCTAATAAAGATGAAAAAAATTGAGGGCTGCTTTTTTGCTCCAACCAATATAAGCTATCGAAAATTACTTAAAGAAAGCCATTAAAGGACATGTAATATCTATTTGTTCAAAGACAAACCTTTGAAACAATACTTGAAATCAGTTCTGTTTTTCAAGCCAATCATATAACAACCCCCATCTTAGACCTCTGTCGTTAACGTAGATTTTTTCAAACCCAAACTGATCCATAATTGTTTTGGTGATGATTGCTCCAAAAGGAATTATATCCGCACGCTTTTCCGGCAAACCAGCCAGAGCGAGTCTCTCTTTTAAAGTCATTCTGCAGAGTGTGGTTGTTAATCTGTCAATATCATTTGCTGTAAGAATTGAACGATGAACACTGGAACGATCATATTCGTCCATTGAAAGCTGGATTGTCTTTAATGTAGTAATTGTACCAGCAACGCCTATTGCTGCTGTGTTTTGCAAGTCCGAACCCTCAGTGAGGGTATAAAAGTACTTTTCAATTTCAGTTTTAACCGATGATATATCTTCATCTGTTAATGGGTCGTGAGTTACAAATTGTTCAAATAAATTGACTGTTCCAAAAGGGAAACTTTCAATTCTGGAAATAGACTTACTATCACCAACCACGAACTCAGTACTGCCTCCCCCAATATCAAACATAAAAAAATCCCTATTTAGATATACGAATTCATTTTGAGTTGTTTTGAAAACAAGTTCCGCTTCTCTTTTTCCGTCAATGATTTCAAAATGAATATTAAAACTTTCTACAATTTCTTCAATTATTTCATTACCATTTTCAGCAGTTCTTAAAGCATGTGTTCCAGCAGCCAAGGTACAGTCAACCTCGTACTCTGATAAAAGTGAACAAAAAACAGTTAATGTTCCCATACACCGTTTTCGTGCCCGGAGGCCTATTTCCCCAGTTTCATTTAGATTTTTCCCTAGACGGAGGATTGATGATTTTTCCAAAAGTGGAATTAACTGATCTTCTTCCACTTGTACTATGGTTAAAAGCAGCGAATTGGTTCCTAAGTCAATGGCGGCTATACGCATATATCAAACTTCGGAAATTCCCCCCCGTCTTTTTATTGTATTCCTGTATCCTGTTATTGTAGAAGCAGCTAAAATAAACCTGATGACTTTGTTGCTTAATGGAAACGGAATTAGAGGAAGTAACCATTTGGCTTTCCATAGCGTAAATTTATTAGCTAATAGTGATCCAGCAATTGTTTTTAATGTAGGGGCACCTTGAGATGTTACATAATCGGCACCACAATAAGGAGCAAGCTCAGAGTATCTATCAAGAATTATTGGAAGGTTATTTTCGCCATATTCCCTGAAATTAGATATTGCCTCCTCTAATGTTTTTAATTTATGAATAGCCACACGGATATCGGGAGCAAAATAAAAGCCACTTTTAAAATTCAAGGAAAGTCTATAAGCATATTCCAAATCAATGCCATATCCGGGAAGGTCAGTGGGGAAAAGTCCTGTTTTTTTTACAGCTTCTGATTTTACTGAAGTACAGGTAAGTACAAAATATTTGAAAGGGATTGCTTTATTTTGATCGGTGGTTTTTGCCCCTCGTTTACTATAAAATAGATATTTATGGTATTTATTTTTTATTTTCTGAGTTCCGGGCTGAAGATTTGAGACAACTCCCATGACACTAGATTTTTCGTGAAATTTCAAATGATGCTCAATAAAATTTTCGTTTACTTCAATGTCACAATCCAGAAAGATAAGAATATCTCCTGTAGCAGAGATAATTCCCGAATTTCTTGTTATGCATCTTCCCTTATTCTTATTATGGTGAATAATTCTACATTGAGGTCGATTACGGTATTCTTCAATCAGTCGTTTACTGTCATCAGTTGAAGCATCGTTAACCAGAATAACTTCATATTTATCTGAACTATATGTCTGGTTAAAAAGAGGTGGGAGTGTAACATGTAATATGTCCGCACCGTTATAAATTGAAACAATGAGTGAAACTTTCATGCTTGTTCCAAGAGGATTTTTTCAAATTGTTCTGCGCTTTTTTCCCAGGAATATTGTTTAACTGACTTGACACCTTCCTCAGCAATTTTTATTCTCAAATTCCTGTCTGTTAGTAATTTGACAGCTGATTTAATTAGTTCACTTGTATCGCCAACTTTTACCAATAATCCTGATTTTCCTTCAGAGATATATTCCAAAATCCCCTCATTTTTAAATGCCACAACCGGGCATCCGGATGCCATGGCTTCCATGGGAGGTAATCCCCATCCCTCCTGATGGCTTGTATGAATGAAGACCGATGAATTGTTATAAATATTTCTTAGGCGGTCAGCTGTGGGTCTGATTTCTAAATTGATCCATTTCGGAGTGGAGCAAAATGGTTTTCTTGAACAGAAAACAGTAGCAACTAAATCGGGTATCATTTTTTTAAGTTCTGTCAATGCTTTTATACCTTCATTCCCTCCCTTTATTGGCAACCTGTGGTAGTGCATTAAAATACTTTTTGATCGATTTTCGAATCGGTTGGTGATGTAAAATTCCTTTGAATTTACTGCATTGGGGATAGGCCCAAATGCTTCTTCTTTGATTTCATTTGCTTTCTCTTTAAGCCAACCTGAGATTACAATTTTCTTAAGGGGAAGTTTCCATGTATCGAAAATTATTTTTTCATCCCCCTGATATGTTTCGAGGTTTTGGATGTAGTAAAACTTTTTACCTTTGGAATCTGGAAGAATATCTACCCAATAAGCAGTTTGCCAACCTGTTGCGATGATGGCATCTGCGTCTGGAATAAAACTCGGGTCAGGTGCCGGGATTTCAATATACTCAACCCCATTTGGAGTGGGATAATATGGTTGATCATCAATGCCATGCCACCAATCCCTCATCTTAACAGCACTGACTTTCATTAAATCTCTAAATTGATACCCCTCGCTCCGCGGAGCAATTATATTAACTTCGTGTCCTCGCTTCGCAAATTTTTCTGCGTACTGGTAAACCACTTTAGCACCACCAATTGGGATTCTGATTACGCACGGGAGAATAAAGCTGATTTTCATGGATTTAATTTATTAATACGGAGATATTAGTTTGACAACTTCAAAAGATTTTGATACGTTTTGTGGGTAAGATCTGCTACATTTTTCCAGAGAAAGTTGTTTGACACATAAACTTTTAATTCGGTACTCTTAGGTTTCTCCAGAGAATTTAAAATCCCCTTTTGAATGGAGTTCACTGAATAGGGATTGATATATTCAGTCATATCCCCAAAATAATCACGTCCACCGCCATGGGGTGTGGTTACAATGCTTGCTCCTGCCAGTGCCGCTTCCAGCGCGGCAATTCCCGGTGTCTCATATTTTGAAGGTAGTACAAAAACCTTACATCCCGCATACGCAGATGCCAATAATTCTGAACCATGATCGATTCCCTGAATGATGGTAATATTTTTATTCCTTTCAGCTTCCTCCAGGCATTGTTTGCCTTCTGTGGATGGGTAATAATTCCCTATGATAACTGCAGGATGATCAATTCCTTCAAGAGCACGAATCAATGAGAGGGTATTTTTCCTGTCTAAACCAATGTGACCCACATTCAGGATATAATCCTTAATTCCATATTGTTTGTAAAATAGATTAGGATCACCACCAGAAAACCGCTCTTCAACGCCGTTAGGAATTAAGGAAATTTGTTGTTTTGAAATATTCATACTTTTCATAATTAATGCTGCTTCTTCAGAGGTATTCGGAAGTACCCTAACCGCCCACCTGCAAATATCAGCTACAATACTGTAATCTGACCAAAATCCTCTCGCAATGCTGTTAAACATCCGGTTGAATTGAATAGTTATTTTGATTGTTCTTGATGAACGTTGAGTGAAAAAAATGGGGGATACAACAAATGGAATATTATGATCGTGCAGGTAGCGTGCTAAATCATAGGTTGCAAAACTTGCCCCAAAAATGTGAAACAGATCGCAGTCGAAGAACTCTTGTCGATTGAACCAATGATCCATCAACCGAACCTCAACCCCCAGTTCTTCGAGGTAATGTTTTGTAAACGTTAATTGAGTTAATGGTCCGCCGTGCCGCGCAGATACAGTCAGATAACTTGCAAATGTTATTTTCAATTGATCAACCTCAACCAAAAATATTCTAAATCGTTTACACAATTTTTCCAGTGAAACCTGTTCAATCGCCACATAGGTACTTGTATCAATTCTCCGGTTGAAATTGATTTCCACTGAAGATTATTTAAATCAATGATTTCATTCACAGGTATTATCTTATATTCATTAGAGTTTCGTTTTACAGATAAATACAACGAAGAGTCAGGGTAATTTAGTTTCAGCATAATTTTATTCTCATTTAATGATGCAGACGAAATTAATTCTTTTCGCAGTTTCCACCAACTGGCATATTCGTTAAGACTCATCATAAGGCATTTTTTTTCTTGTACAAATTTGAATACTGATTCTAAAACTGGCAACATCCCATCGGATGGGTGGTGATAAATGAAAAATGGGAGATTAAAATGTGAACATAATTCATAATGGTTTAAAAAATAATCTGTCATTTTCTCTTCTGTTAAATGAGCATTTCGTAATCTGCCGATACTCACCGGATGTACAGGTATTTGAAGGACGGGGGAAAACCTGTCATTCAAGTAAGGAAAAAAAGGAAGGTTATCATAATCCAGAGTAAATTCACTTGAATAGACGAAGTTATGGTGTTCAATGGCTTTCATAAGTGAAATGTTCCACATCCCGAATGGAGCAGCAAAACCTTTAGGTGAAATCCCTACATCATTTAAAAGATCAATCCCCAACTTTATATTTTGTTCATTATCAACAAAGTTTCCACAGACTTTATGGGTAAAACAATGGAGTCCAATTTCCTGGTGGTTCATTGATTTAAATACATCCAGCCAGTCTTGAGGGCTATTGGTTTCAACAAACCATGAAGCAGGAATATCATAGGATTCGCATAATTTATAAAGTGATTCGATATCACCCTTTGAAGCAAAGTCTGTATCAATTCTGAAATTGAAAATAGTTTTTTCGCCTTTTGGGAATTGCCAAAGATTTATAAAGGGTAGATTTCGCGAAAAGAATAATTCCTCAAGACAGCTTCTCACAATAGACAGGATTGTATTTTTTGACGTGCGCGCAACACGCTCGGAAGGAAACAGCGACCCCCCTGGCGCTGAAAAGTTCATTCTCTGAACCTTTGTATCCAAAACTGCTTTTATCAAATTCCCGGGGAGTATTATGGCTACGCCATTTTCCACCTTTTCAATTTGGATCAATTTCTTCCCTGAATTGCTGGATAGAAAATCCGCGTTTTCAGGAAGCACAAGACTTTTACGAATGAATCCTGGGATAATATTTTTAAATGTTGAATTGCTTTCATCATCAATGTATTGGATATAGGCAGGAGTTGTTTTAATCCCAAATAACCATTTTCCCGTATCATCTTCAAGAAGTAGTGAACCACCTGATTTCAAATACTGCAATAAAGCAGTCTTTAATTGAATACCCCCTCTTTCCGTCACAATTATTAGTGGATAATCCTTTAGATCTATGTGTTGAGTTTGTCCGATTGATACCAGTGGAATACCAATTTGACCTGCCAGCATAGACCACTCTGGGAGTTCTTTTGTTATTCCAATGGTGAGGTTCATACCAGTTGCTTCTTTAGAAATAAGAGGTCCTTTTTATTGAAACCTGATGCAAATGCCAAAAAGAATGGTAAAACTAAAATAACACCAAGAAGGAATAAAATGCTGTTTCCCAATTGTAATATGTAAGTTATGGTGTGTATCACGAATACAGCTATCAATGGTAAACCGAAACGTCTGAATATTCTTACTGGAAAAATTTTCTTTAATTTCAGCAGCATGATGATCATTGATACTGCCTGAAAGATTCCGAGACTTAGGGGGACTGCAGTCAACAAGGATAAGTGCAGCGGAACTGCAAGGAAAATAAAAACACCTGTAACTCCGCCTATCAGTGACCAGGTATAAGTTTTTTCATTATTGCTTGCTATAAGGGCAGATGTGAAAATAGTGTTAATGACAGAGAGTACAAAATAAATCATCAAATATTGAAGCACCTGTGATGACAATTGAAATTCTGAGCCAAATACTACAGGAATTAATTTGGGTACCAAAATTATACAAACAGCTGAAAAATACAATACAATGCAGGATATAACTTTCAGTGAAATATCCAAATGATATGAAGCATCTGTAATTGATTTTTTTATATTTTTACTGATGAGAGGGAAAAATATGGTATAAAACACACGGTCTATTATGAGAAGGAAAACAATAATCCTGTAAGCTATACTATAAATTCCTGTACTGTTAACTGAATCAAAAAAACCAAGATAAATGAAAGGGAACTGAATAACACATTGTGAAATCAGGTTTGCAACACCTAATGGAATCCCTTTTTTAATCAACTGCCAATTTGAATTAATGGGTTGTCCATTATATGGTATTGGTTTCACTGAAGTGAAGCAATACAACCCCATTATTAATGCCTGAATGATTCCACCGATTAGCCATCCAATCGGTACCATTTTTAATTGATCGGTTGCTTTAACAATAAAAACGATGAATAGGAAATAAATTGCAGAACCTATTAATCTGTTTGCCGCTAAAATAGTCATCCTGTTTTTACCCTGAAAATACCATTCCAAAAAGAATGAGTGAGGTAATAAAAATAGTATGTAAATAATAATGATGGTTTTTAGTCCACTGTCCTTTAAAAAATATGGTAAAACCCATATTGCTGCTACAATGGTAAGGAGTGATAGAAGAAATCTAGAAGTGATAATATTTTTTATCAACGAAGACTGATCTTTTTCACCTTTTGCAATCTCCCTGGTCCCCAGTGTTGGAAGACCGGCATTTGTTATAATTGTTGTATATGAAAGCACCGAAAAACCAATAGCCAGAAGCCCCATTGAATGAGATCCCAATTTTTGCGCTAAATAGGCAACAGCACCTAATTGAATCAATCGGCTCCCCATATCAGAAATTGACAAAGAAACAAGATTTTTAGTTAACAGTTTCATTTGAAGTATGTTTTACAGCTCTGCAATTATTTCCTTTAGTCGCTCTGCACGTTTAGAAAGAGGAAAGTGTTCTAAAATTCGTTCCCTTGCAACACCACCTCTTTCATCTTCCCAACTAAGAGTTTTCTTTATGGCTACTGTCAATGAATCAATATCTCCAACGGGAACAACTTTTCCTGTTTGACCTATTGCTTCCGGAATTCCATCCGCATCTGTTCCCACCGGAATGCACCCGCAGGACATAGCTTCCAGGAGAGTGTTGGGTATTCCTTCTGACCTGCTTGGTTGGCAATACACAAATGTCTGTTGGTAGTATTGCAACAATTCCTCATGCTTCATTTTTGGGAGTACCTTGACATTTTCGGGTAAATTTAATCCTGCATGTTTCAAAATTTCAGGTGTGGTACCGATAATCATGAACTGGATTTTACTCAATCGATTAGCTGTTTCTATGAAAAAATCAATCCCCTTTTTTTTGAGTCGGACTTCATTCTGGCAAATCCCTACAGTCAACACCATCCTTTTCTTTTGCCCATTTGGCGACCACTTATTGGTATCAACGCATGTGGAAAGAAATTCGATATTCCTTCCATCGTACCTGCTGTTTTTTTTGATGATGGGAATCATGGAAGACGCAACTGGGAGAAGTTTGTCCGCATATCTCATGGTAAAACGGAGAAATGGGCGCTTCCAATGCTTCAGCCAGATTCCATAGCCAATTTCCGGAATTGAGGACACATCAGCTCCGCCAAGACAGATGATTGATTTTTTTTGAAAGATTTTTGAAAGTAACACAGTATAAAATGCATACATGGAACCAAACCAGATAAATACAACTCGTGATGAATTCAGTTTACTTATTATTTCTATTAGTGCTTTAGGACCGGATTCAATTACACATTTGAGGCTACAAAATTGATTCAACAGATTTATATCCTGATCAATAAAAGTTTCTTTAAATGTTGACACTAAGAGGACGTGGTTAAATTTCTTATTCATTCCCGGGCATTTGTTGGATTTAGATGGAGGTTATTTTTTCTCAAGTATAATTATATCCTGATGAGAAAGTCCTGCAGAAAGTTGGCTCCAGGTACCCGGGAAAATTGGATGAGAAAGAGATAGTCCATTCTGTTCCAATAAGTCCAGAATGAATGACTTTTTAAAAGCAGTTACTGCTTCAGGCAAATGTTCATCCCTGTACCGGCATACTCCCTCCCCATATTTAAAATTTGGATTGATTCCATCTTCCAGAGATGGCTCATCATCAAACAGGAAAAATGTGGCGAGGCATTTCCCGGCGGGTTGGAGAAGTCTGGCAATTTCACTAATGTAATATTTGCATTCAGGAGCGAGAATATGCGTAAACACTGATTTAAAAATGATGATATCAAAACTGCTATCCTTGAAAGGAAAGGGTAGATCTCCTGCTATTTCGGTCCCTTTTGGATTATAATATGCATTGCGGGTATTTAATCTGCTGAAGTGAATAATATTTTTCTTGTAGCCGATGTTTTCATGTGCCCATTTGATTGCGCTTCGATCCACATCAATTCCATGATAGCTACCCTCTCCGTTAATGAATGAGCTGAACTGCCGGGCTAAATTTCCGCACCCGCACCCAACATCAAGGATTTTTGATTCAGGTTTAAGATTACACCAAAGTTTCAGATAAATAAAAAATTCTCTGCTGATGGCTTCAAAGTCTTTTAGAGGTCCTACTCGCCGCCTCAGGTAAATTGGTGGGTAATCCTTTTTACCATTTAATCGTCGAATCAGTAAGTCCAGAGGTTCGATTGCATAAAATAACAGTTTTTTTAAACTGGATATCATCTAATCTTTATCCATAGCAAAAATGAGATTATTAAATCTGATAATTTCCTTTTTGGTTACAACCTTTAAGAAATACAGCATAAAGAGAAAGAAGAATAAACTAAGTATCTTAACTAAGAGCATATTCCAGAACAAGTAGATTAAAGTTACACTTAGAATAGCAGTCACACCGATCTTGGCAATTTTATTCCAATCGTATGAAACCTGTAAAAATTTCCTGCTTATAAAATAAGTGACTATTGCCATTATCGCATAACTTACCATCGTGGCAAAAGCAGCGCCTATTATTTCGAAAGCAGGAATGAGCATATAATTAAGAGTTATGTTTATTATTGCAGATGCCCCAATTATAAGCGGTATCAACTTTGTTTTATTTTCAAAATATATCCCCGGCAGAAAATTGTAATAAATTCCCTGAAACATATACCCTAGCAGGATCACAGGTACGATGTGTTCTGCACCGTAAAATTGAGACCCAATTAGTGAATAACCACCCAATTGAATTCTGACAATTTCATGAATGAATGCTGAAACAGAAACCCAGACTACAGCACTTCCCATAACAAAATAAGTCAATACTCTGGAAAAAATGATTTTTGTATTTTCACTTTTTCTTTCTTTAAAAAAGAATGGTTGCCACGCATAATTGAATGCGGTACTCACCAGAAGCATGAAAATTCCAAGCTTGTATCCAGCGGAATAAATTCCTAAAGTATGTACATCAGTCAAACTTGCAAGGATGTAGCGATCAATCAATTCCATGGTAATTGCCGTGAGACCAGCAGGAAGAAAAGGGATACCAAATTTTACATAATCTTTTGCAAGCAGATTTGAAAATGAAAATCTGATTTTTGAAATGGTTAGAAATATCAAAAAGACTGCATTTAAAACAGCTGCAATCATTACACTGATAAAAACTCCTGTGACCCCATAATTCAAATGTATTACGAGATAAATACTTAAGATAAGGGTAGTTAATACGTTTACGAGTTTGATCATAATAAATTGCCTGGATTTTTCTTCAATCCGTAAAAAGGCATTGGATATGATTGAAATTGAATCAAAAAAAAGAATAAAAACTGACAGTGATACAATATTTGAATAATTTAAATCTTTGAAAAGTATTTCTGCAATGGGGTTACGAAACAGGTATAAAACAATCGAAAAAACAGTGCTTGAAACCAATAAAAGCCAGATTGCAGTGGAGAATAGAACGGATTTACTGAAAATTCTATCATTTTCCCTGTAATACCGGATGAGTGCATTATCAAGACCATAATGGTAAATTACATTCATAAAACCGAGGAAGACATATCCCAGTGTGACGATTCCATATTCTTCCGGTGAAAGTACATTTGTAAAAATAGGAAGAAGCAAAAATGTAATGAGACGTGAGAGTATATTGCCCGTTCCATAAATGAAGGTTTGTCGAGTTAGGTTTCTAATTGGGGAGGACATATTGTTCAAGTTTCAAGATCAATCGGTTTAAACAAAATTCATTTGGTTTTTTTAATTCATACGAAAAGGATGAGCTTCCTGTTCCAGAGACAGAATTTACTTGGACTATTTAAGCGAAACAATAATTGTTGAGTAAATCAGGTTAATTAAGATGATTCAATTTCACTATATTTGAAGGTATTTTTTTCACGAAAGGGATGTTTTTGAAAATAATAAAGAAAATTTGAGAGTAAAAAAATGAGTAGCAGAAATAATATTGGCACAATCAAGGCAAGGGAAATACTGGATTCCAGAGGGAATCCCACTGTTGAGGTGGATGTTATTTTGGAAGATGGCAGTTTGGGTAGAGCCGCTGTTCCTTCAGGGGCATCCACAGGAAAGTACGAAGCTGTAGAACTTCGGGATGGAATAGCATCCCGTTACTTGGGAAAGGGTGTCGCTTGTGCGGTGAAAAATGTGAATGAAATCATTCACTCTAAATTGACGGGAATGGATTCGTCAGAACAGCAGAAAATAGATGAAATACTCATAAAACTCGATGGAACGAACAATAAGAACAAACTCGGTGCCAATGCCATGCTTGGAGTGTCTATCGCAGTTGCGAAAGCAGCAGCTCATTTTAATAATCAGCCGTTTTATCATTATCTTTCTTCAGAAAATGGGAATCTTCTCCCTGTTCCCATGATGAACATTCTTAACGGAGGGAAACATGCAGATAACAATGTAGATATACAGGAGTTTATGATTTTCCCCTTGGGTGCTTCTTCGTTTTCTGAAGCGTTACAAATGGGAACTGAAACATTCCACAGATTAAAAGAAGTTCTTAAGAAAAAGGGATTGAGTACTGCAGTGGGGGATGAAGGCGGATTTGCACCGGATTTACATTCAAACGAAGAAGCGATTGAATACATTCTTGAAGCAGCAGAAAAGACGGGATATAAAATTGGCGATCAATTATTTTTAGCAATTGATGCCGCTGCCAGTGAGTTTTATGACTCCAATGAGAATAATTATTTTCTAGAATCTGAAAATCAACGTAGGTCATTTATGGAAATGACAGAATGGTACAGCGAATTGGTAGAGAAATATCCCATCGTTTCTATTGAGGATGGTTTAGCAGAGGATGATTGGAATGGGTGGGCGCACATGAACTCACAACTCGGCAATAAGATTCAGATTGTAGGTGATGATATTACAGTCACAAATACGCAACGATTATCAAGAGCAATTGAAAAAAATGTTATGAATGCGATTTTGATAAAGCTGAATCAAATTGGGACTGTCACAGAAACCATTGAAACAATCAAAATGGCTCGAAATGCCGGTTTTACATCGGTTATTTCTCACAGGTCAGGCGAGACAGAGGATACGACGATTGCAGATTTCAGCGTAGCAATGGGGACGGGACAGATCAAAGCTGGGTCAGCATCCAGAACAGACAGAATCTGCAAATATAACCGTCTCCTCAGAATCGAAGAAATGCTCGGACAATCAGCACAGTTCAATGGTAAAGAAATTTTGCGTAGATTTAATACCGAATAGATTAATAATTTGTTTATAATGGTAAGATTAAGAAAAGCCCGAAAAGGAAATAAAAGGTCTTTTTATAGGCAGAAGAATCTGTTAAATAAGATTGCAGTTAAACTTCTTATTCTTCTGGGTGTAGTTCTCATCGTCCTATTCATTATTGGTGATCATGGTCTTTATCGTCTGTACGAAAATAAGATGGAAAAGCAAGAACTTTTGAGCAGGATAGATCAACTCAGAGCAGATCAACTGGGATTATTGCAAGAAAAAGATTTGCTTGAAAATGATTTGGTATATATTGAACGACTGGCGAGGGAAAAATACAGAATGGCGAAAAAGGGTGAAAAAGTTTTTAAGATAATTCCGAAAGAAAATTAAGTATAATTTAAAATCCTAAATTATAAAATACTCGGTCCCCGCTCAGTTTTCCGGTGCAGATTAGTTCCACTTTTTTTGGTTTGGATTTAAAATCATAAATTAATTCTGCTGTTATTGTCTCTTGTGGTTTAACTATTGCCAAAGCTTGGTGTTTTCCTTCAAAAGGGTTTAGTTCCCCTTTGTTTTTGTCTTTACCAATAATTTTAATGAGAGCCATTGGAGAAAAATCAAGATTTTTAGTGGGATTCTTATTTGTGACCTCCAAGGATAACAGAATTCGATTTCCTTCTTTTGTAGCTTGAAGAAGTTTGTATTGAGCATCATCAGCATTTTGTACTATCCCCGGCGGGTGGGAGACACGCCCTTCTTCGAGGAATTCAATAGGAATGTAGAATTCAAGGTAAGCTTTTATGAATTTTCCGGATTTGTCCTTTTTTAATTTGGTGATTGTTGTGCCGGGGTAAAGTTGACCAAGAGCACTGTTTCGATTAGCGTGGGGAGAAGTATAAATTAAGGTTTTTTTTATTGTTTCTGTTTCCTGTGAAATTAGTAAAACCGGCATGACCCAAAGGAGTAATCGCATCATAGGTATAATTCCTTACTGTGTTATTACATTGGTTTTGAGAAAAGCATCCAGGTAAATTTCTACGCGTCTGTTTTTATTGTGGGTTTCTTTAATTACGGTAGAATTTTGCTCAAGAGTATCGATTGCGACAACAGGCCGAAATTCACCATAACCCATTGCTGAAAATTCTTTTTCAGGGATTTGAAAATTATCACTTATATATTTGACAATATTTAACGCTCTGGCTGTGGACAGGTCCCAGTTATCAACAAATTTCGAGTTTGGTGGTACTGGATTACTATCTGTATGTCCTTCACATCGAATTTCAACATTTAGTTCTTTTCCAAATTTCCCAATTACTTCCATTAACCAAATATATTTCGGGTCTTCATCTAAGCGAAAAAGTTTTGAGACTCGAATAATAGCACCGATCTGATCAAGTAATGGGAGCGCATCAGGCTGGACCTCAGCTCTCATCGACTTAAAAAGTCGTCCACTACTCATAGTAAGTTTTACACCTTTTGTTTCCCGAGTTACTTTCAAATATTGGGATTCAATTTTCTTTAGTTCAGAATAGGTTTCGTTCATTAACATATTAATATATCGATCTATTTGTTTTTCTTCTTCATTAAGAATAACCAGCAAAAGAACAAAAAAGGTAAGCAGGAGAGTTATCAAATCTGCATAGGTGATTGCCCATGCAGTACTTTTTGCTCTGGCCTCATTAGCAGTAGTTCCTTTGTTTTTTACAGACATTTTTATTCTTTATCAGGTCTTTTGCTCTCTTGAACGAAAGTCATCAATTTTTCCTTAATTAAAATTGGGTGCTCTTTCGCATGGATACTCATTATACCTTCTACAATAATATTTCTCAACATAAGCTCATCTTCGGACTTACGCTTTAATTTTCCTCCAATGGGAAGGAATACGAGGTTAGAAAGTAAGACTCCGTAGAATGTTGTGATTAAAGCCATGCCCATTCCTTCTAATAACTTTGCGAACTTCTCGGAAATATCAAAAGTCATTGCATCCATTCCCATGGCAGTTTGCTCTCCGCCGAAAGTATGCATCATGATGATTAGTCCCATTATTGTCCCGAGCATACCGAAGGCAGGTGCATAGGCACCCATGTAGAAAAATATTTCCTGGCCACTGGCATGCCTTCGTTCAATATTATCCATTTCAAGTGCAAGAAATGTTCTGAGGCGTTTTGAATCACGTTCATTGATTGCCAACTCAATCCCGTTTCTGAGAAATTTATCATCAATTTTATCTAATTCATTTTCCAAGGAGGCAACACCCTTTTTTCTTGCCATTTCTGCTTTATTTACTATTTCTTCGATGACTGTTTGGTATTCATACGACTCACTGGTAAATACATTTTTTACTACTTGAAATAAACTCAGGATATTTTTAATGGGATAATTAACAAGTGTTGCTGAAAAAGTTCCTCCTAAAACAACTAAAATACCATACGGGCTAGCAAACCAATAAAGGTCTCCCTTGATCCCGATAATACCGATGATAACTATTCCTAATCCTGCAAGTAATCCTACAGCGGTACTCAAATCAATTTTCATATTTGCTCCTTTAAGTATATCAATTGAAAAAAATTAATTAAATTTATCATTAAAAGCCCAATTGCTGTACCTATGTCCATAGTACCCCCGAAATTAATGAATTATTTTATTTTACTATCCATTACAAATGTAACCGGACCATCATTTGTTAATGAAACATCCATCATTGCGCCAAATTTACCTGTTTCAACTGCGCCCCCAAAATTTTTCAGCTTTTCCACAAATTTTTCATAAAGCTGATTGCCAAGCACAGGTTTTGCCGCATCCAAAAAACTGGGACGTCTTCCTTTTTGCCAATTTCCACACAATGTGAATTGACTTACAACAAGCACTTCGCCATTCACATCAATGAGAGACAAATTCATCTTGTTTTTCTCATCTTTGAATATACGGAAAGTTGGAATTTTTTCAGATAAAAAATTGATGTCTTCTTCATTGTCATCTTTGAAAACGCCTAAAAATATGAGAAGACCTTTATCAATTTTTCCCACAACATTTCCATCCACACTCACGGATGCATTACTGACTCTTTGAAGTACTGCAATCATTCTTCAACCCAGACATTTGAATCACCAAATTTTTCTTTAAGTTTAGTTAATAATTCTTTAGTCAGCATGACTTTCACATTTTTTGATGAAATTATTTTTGGATTTTTCTGTTCTTTTTCCTTCAGATGAAAATATATGGGAGATATTCCTTTGTAGTCTCTTGTAAGATTAAATAATTCTTCAACATCTGACTCATGTATTTTTTCGACATCAATTGTAATATTGATCTTTTTTATGTTATTATTATTAAAGTCTGCCAATCCATGAATTTTATTTGCAATAACTTTGGGGGTATTATCATTAAAACTTGCAGAAGATTTACCCTTAACAAATACAAGCTCACCCTCTTTAATTAAGTGTTTATACTGTTTAAATAATTCGTGAAATGCAGTGATTTCTGCTTTGCCGCCAAGGCAATCAAGTTTAAAGAATCCCATCTGTTGGTTTTTTTTATCAATGTGGATTTTAATGTCTTCGACTGTTCCTGCAATTCGTAATTCTTTACCGTTTGGTTCTTTATCTTTATCAAAAAAATCATAATTTGAAAATTTTTCAATTTCCTTCGCATATTTTAAGAGAGGATGTCCAGTAAGGTAAAACCCCATTACTTCATTTTCTTTTTTCAATAATTCAGACTCAGGCCATTTTTCAATGTCAGGAAGAGAAGGTATTCTATGAATTTCTGAAGATACAGAAGAGAGGCCAAACAGCCCGACTTGCTCGTCGCTGGCTTCAGACTGAATCCGCTGTGCAAATTTAAGCGCCTGTTCTACGGCTCCATATTGTTGAGAGCGAGTACCTTTTAATGAATCTGTTGCACCGCTTGCTACTAGGCTTTCTAAAACTTTTTTATTGATGAGGCGGAGATCAAGATGCTCGCAAAAATCATAAATTGTTTTAAATGGAGAGAACTCTTTCCTTGATGAAACGATGTTTTCTGCTGCTTTTGACCCCACATTCTTAATCGCATTCAAACCAAATGATATATTTTTTTCATCCAATGCCTTAAATGTTATTTCAGATTCGTTGATATCGGGCGGATGAATATTAATATCCATTTTCTGGCACTCACTGATGAGTGTTACCACTCTTGTTGTATTTGTAATTTCACTGGTAAGATTTGCTGCCATGAATTCCGCCGGGTGGTAAGTTTTTAAATAAGCTGTCTGATATGCAATTATTGCGTATGCAGTGCTGTGGCTTTTATTAAATCCGTATTTGGCAAATTTCTCAATGAGATCAAATATTTCTTCTGCTGTTGTTTTCTCGATATTATTTTTCCTAGCACCATCTATAAATTTATTTCTCTGAGCTTTCATGAGAGATTTTTGTTTTTTACCAATGGCTCTTCGGAGCAAATCGGCCTGCCCGAGAGAAAAACCGGAAATGGAATGAGTTATTTGCATAACCTGTTCCTGGTAAACAATAATACCATAAGTCTCTTTTAATATAGGTTCGAGCTCTGGATGGAGATATTTTATCTTTTTTTGCCCGTGTTTGCGTTTAATAAATTCATCAATATTTTCCATTGGACCCGGCCTGTAAAGAGCGTTCATTGCAATGAGGTCTTCAATACAGGAAGGTTTCAGCTTTTTCAGGTATTCGCGCATTCCCGTAGATTCGAATTGAAAAATTCCAACGGTATTTCCTGAAGTAAATATTTTGTAGACCTCAGGGTCATCATAGCTGATTTTTTCTATGTCAAGATTAATCTCTCGCTCTTTCAGAAATGAGACAGTTTTATCTATTACAGTAAGATTCCTTAGACCAAGGAAATCCATTTTGAGAAGCCCAAGGTCTTCCAGCCCTTTCATGTCAAATTGAGAGGTGATATCCCCCTGAGATGATTTATAAAGGGGAATATAGTCAGTTAATTTACCGGGCGTAATGACAACCCCCGCAGCGTGGGTTGAAGCGTGCCGGTTCATGCCTTCAAGTGTTTTTGAGTATTTGATAATCTCACTGTAAACTTCATCAGATTTTACTAACTGCTGTAATTCTGGATTGATTTTTAGCGCATCCTTAAGAGAGACACCAGGACCGAAAGGGATCATTTTTGCAATTTTATCTACCTGACTGTAATCTAACCCTAGGACACGCCCAACGTCCCGCACAACTTGTCTCGCTTTCAATTTACCAAAGGTGATAATCTGAGTGACTGAATCTTCTCCATACCTGGATTTAATGTAGTCAATAACTTCTCCTCTACGTTCATAGCAAAAATCAATATCTATATCGGGCATTGTGATTCGATCAGGATTCAGGAATCTTTCAAACAGAAGGTGATATTTTAACGGGTCTATGGTTGTAATGCCGAGGGTGTAGGCAACGAGACTACCAGCCACCGAACCCCTTCCGGGGCCTATAGGGATACTTTTATCTTTTGCATATTTGACAAAATCCCTGACAATGAGAAAATATCCTGTAAATCCGGTTTTGTTAATAATGCCAAGTTCATATTTCAGACGGTTCTCGAGTTCAGGAGTTACCTCACCATACAGGTTGTGAAGTTGATCAAAACAGAGTTTTTCTAAATATATGTCTGGCAGAATATCTTTTGATTCTTCAGGCATGGGAAAAGTGGGGAGCAGAGTTTCACCAAGGGGAATTTCCAAATTGCAGGAGTCAGCGATTAATCTGGAGTTTTCCACGGCATTATTATAATCCTTAAACGATTTCCACATTTCATCCTGACTCTTAAAATAAAATTCTGGAGTAGCATATCGCTGCCTGTTGGGGTCGTTTCTGTCTTTTCCTGTTCCTAAGCAGAACATAATATCGTGGGCTTCCCAATCTTCCTTCCGCGAGTAATGACAGTCATTGGTTGCTACGAGTGGAATATCAAGCTCAGCTGCTAGTTTTTTAATGATATCGCGGGCAACATCTTCTTCAGGAATTTTGTGATTTTGCAATTCAAGGTAGAACCTTCCCGGAAATATTTCCGAATATTCAAGGGCAGCTGTTTTAGCACCTTCATAATCACCGTTAACGGCCAATTCCTGTACTTCCCCTTTGAGACATGCTGAAAGGCAAATGAGCCCTTCATTATATTGTTTCATCAGATCTTTGTCAACACGGGGTCTGTAATAAAATCCTTCAAGGAATCCAACAGTCACCAGTTTAATGAGATTTTTATATCCAGTGTAATTTTGAACCAAAAGGACCAAATGGTTATTACCCCACCCTGAAGATGCTTTTGGTTTTTTATCAAATCTGCTTCCCTGTGCGACGTAGATTTCGCAGCCGATAATTGGTTTGATACCCGCTTCTCTGGCATCTTTGTAAAAATTGATGGCGGAAAAGAGGTTCCCATGTTCTGTGATTGCGACAGATTCCATATTAAGATCTGACATGGTATTGATGACAGAAGAAATGGTTTGTGCACCATCCAGAAGAGAATAATCGGAGTGGTTATGGAGGTGAACAAATTCTGCACTCATTGATTCACCCCAGGTAAATAGCTAAAAGTCCAAAAATAACGCAAATTTTTAAAAGATGTGAAATTGATTTACAGGTCAAAATTGAAGGAAATTTCATAAGTGAAAATAGCGAATAAAGGAGAGGAATTTCAACTCCCAAGATGACGGTATATAAATAATTTTTTCCATAAATATCTAACCAGTAGGGAAGTAGTGTCCCAATTCCCGTTAAAACAATCAAATGCTTGACTACAATTAAGGAATTTTTTATTCCAAATATTACTGGAAAAGTTTTTATGTTTTCATTTTTATCACCTTCTATGTCAGCAATATCTTTGACAAATTCTCTGGTAACGCTGAATCCAAAAGCAAGAAGTGCGGGGATTGTCAATCCTAACATTTGATTAAAACAAGCACCGGAAAAAATAAAAGCGAGACCTAATATTGTTGAAACAACAATGTTTCCCAATAAAGGTGTTCCCTTCAACCAAATATTATATGCTATCATTACCGGAGTTGCGATGCCCGCGGAAATAATAAACGTATTTTTGTTAATAAAGAATGCAATGAAATTGCCTGTAATGAAAAGTAAGATACTAATTAAAAGAGCCGCTTGTTTGGGAATTAAGTTTAACGGCAAAGGACGGTCTGGGTGATTAATCGTGTCAGATTGATAATCGCAGTAATCATTCAAAGCGTTCGCGGCGCCAGCGAGAAAGGCAACCGTAAAACAACCTTGGACCAATGTGGTGACACTTTCAGAAGATTTTAAGATCAGATAGGATATGATTACGGATGTAATACCCAGTAAAACATTGAGGGGACGAAGCAGTTGAATAATTCCCATAATCGCTTTCAAAATAAAATGATCCTTTATAGTTAAGTCGAAATTGATTAAATGTGCAATTTAAACCGGCATAAATTGGTAATGTTTTTCAAATTTTAACAGTCATAACCCGGAAATCACCATTATAATCTTTAAACAAAGAAATTTCTGAAAAATTATTACGTTCAAAGAGCTGTTTTACTTTTTGAGCATGCTCATTTCCACCGAGTTCAATTACTATATAGCCATCTTGATTTACAATCTGCTTCCCAATTTCAGTGAATCTTCTGTAGAACTTCAACCCATCATCCATATCCGTGAGAGCATCCTTTGGTTCGTAGTTTTTAATTTCTTTAGGTAACATTTCGTAGTCTTGCCTACTCACGTAAGGCGGATTGCTGACAACGATATCATATTTATTGCAGATTGTATCATTGAGGATATCCAGTTTTGTATATGTTATATTTTTCGTTACATTATTCAGTTTGGTGTTTTCCTTTGCTAAATCAAGGACCTGTTGGCTGGTATCAACTGCTTCAATGGCACAGTTGTTCAGTTTGAGCGCCAATGCAATGGCAATACATCCGGTGCCTGTGCCAATATCAAGAATCGACTCAGTTTGGTTTTTCTTTGCAAGATCAATTGTGATTTCTACTAAAAGTTCGGTTTCGAGCCGAGGTATTAAAGCGCTGGTATGCAATAGAATAGTTGAATCAAAAAAATCCGTTTTACCAGTGATGTATTGAAGTGGCTCACCCTTTAACCGCCGTTTTATCCACTTCCTCAAATTATGAAGGGTTGTTTGATTTACTAATTTTTCAAAATGGAGATATAGTTCAACCCTGGAAAGGGATAATAAATCACACAAGAGCCATTCAATTTCTTTTCGTGGATTTTCAAACCCTTTCGAATGGAAGTATTCTTTACCCCAATTTACGAGGTCGATTATGCGCCAGTCTTTTGAGAGAGTATCTAACTGGGACAAAGTCGTCAGTTAGTTTGGAGCAGTACCACTTGATCTGCTAGCAATAGCTTTCCAATCAGTTCCGACAGATCACCCTGCAGAATAGCATCGAGTTTGTAAAGGGTTAGATTGATGCGGTGATCTGTGACTCTGCCTTGTGGGAAATTATAAGTGCGAATTTTAGCACTTCTGTCGCCTGTTGATATCATGCTTTTTCTTTCAGCCGCAATTTTTTGATGCTGTTTTTCCTCTTCAATTGCTTTAAGTCGTGCCCGCAGAACTTTCATAGCAGCGGTTTTATTTTTATGCTGTGATTTTTCATCCTGACAGGTTACCACCAATCCTGAAGGAATGTGAGTGATCCGGATAGCGGATTCTATTTTGTTCACATGCTGACCCCCGGCACCGCTAGCTCTGAATGTATCAATTCTAAGGTCTGAAGAATCTATATCTAAATCAATTTCATCAACTTCAGTTAACACAGCTACAGTTGCAGCAGACGTGTGAATCCTCCCACTTGATTCTGTTTCAGGAACCCGCTGCACCCTGTGTACGCCACCCTCAAATTTCAACTCACCGAAAGCGCCCTTACCCTGAATTGAAAATATAACTTCTTTAAGGCCGCCATTTCCGGTTTCATGGCTGCTGAGGACTTTGGTACTCCATCCTTTTTTTTCCGTAAACTTGTTATACATTCTAAATAGATCAGCAGCAAAAAGCGCCGCTTCTTCTCCCCCCGTTCCTGCTCTGATTTCAACAATGACATTTTTATTTTTTCGTGGATCTTTAGGTATGAGTAACAATTTTAACTCATCTTCCAGTGAAGAATGTTTGAGTTTAAGCTCTTCAATCTCACTTCTGACGATGTCAATCAATTCATCATCATCGCCAGCCAAAATTGCTTCATTTTCTTCCAGTTCATCAGATAGTTTTATGTATTCTTTCCCTTTTAAAACTATGGTGTCAAGCTCACTGTGCTGCTTTGCAAGTTCGCTGTATTGTTTTGGATTAGATGCTATGGCAGAATCACCAAGCTGTTCAGTAATCGCATTGTATTTTTCAATAATTTCTTTGATTTTATCTAACATGCAGATATAACAAAACGGCTTTCCTGAAAGAAAAATGAGAAAGCCGTTTTGGTATTAAAGTTACTAGTTTTCGGTAGTTTTTATATTGTATTTTTTTCTGAATTTTTCAATTCTTCCGGCTGTATCCAATAACTTTTGTTTACCGGTAAAAAATGGATGACACGCGGAGCAAATTTCTACTCTCATATCACCTACGGTACTTCTCACCTGAAATGAATTGCCGCAGGCACAGGAGACTGTTCCTATGGAATATTCAGGATGTATGTTCTTTTTCATCTCTTTTCCTCTTAATTCAACTGACTTAATGATTTTTCAATTTTATTGAGACCTTCAAGAAAAGTTTCTTCATTTGTTGCATAAGAAAGACGGATATGACCATCCATTCCAAAACCGGAACCGGCCACCGATACCGTCTTTGCATAATCCAAAATATAATCACAAAGATCAAATGATGTGGACATTTTCTTTCCATTAAAAGATTTATTCAGGTAATGTTCAACATTCGGGAAAGCGTAGAATGCACCACCCGGTATGGGACAGGTTATATGAGGTATTTTGTTAAGTTTTTCGATCATAATAATTCTTCGTTTTCGAAATATTTCCTGCATTTCCGAAACTTTTTTCTGATCACCAGTAAGAGCTTCTATTGCTGCTTTCTGTCCAATGGAATTCGGGCATGAGGTTGCCTGTCCCTGTATTTTCCCCATTGCTTTAACTATTTTTGGATCCCCAGCTGTATACCCTATCCGCCACCCAGTCATGGCGTATGTTTTGGATAAACTCTGAATCGTTAAAATAGTGACACCTTTATTATTCAATTTTTCGGTACTGATGAATGATTTATCGTAAACTAGACTTTCATAACACTCATCAGATAGAATAACCAAACCGTGTTTGTGTGCCACATCAATGAGTTTTAACTGGATAGATTTATCCCAGACAGAGCCGGTGGGGTTTGAGGGAGAATTAATGATCATTCCTTTTGTTTTCTCACTGATTTTTACCTTGAGGTCACTGAAATCGGGATCAAAGTTTTTCTCTGGCAATGTATTAACAATAACAGGTTCTGCATCCGCTAACCGTACAAATTCAGGGAAAGAAACCCAATAGGGGGCAAAGATTATAACCTCATCTCCGGGATTAAAAAGTACCTGGCAAGCGGTGCTGAGGCTGTGTTTGGCACCGTTGGAAGCTATGATATTGCTCGGCTCATAATCCAAATCATTATCACGTTTTAATTTCAGGCAAATAGCTTTTTTTAACTCCAATAATCCGGACCCGGGAGTATATTTTGTAAATCCACTATCCATGGCTTCTTTTGCTTTTTGCCTGATATTTTCTGGTGTGTTGAAATCAGGCTCACCTACACCGAGGTCAATCACATCAATACCTTTGTTCCGCAAGTCTGCAGCTTTTGCGGTCATTTCCAGCGTGAAAGAGGGCTGGATTCTTGATACTCTGTCAGCTATCATTTTAATAAAATTAGAATTAATTAATCGTTATGTTTCCGTAAGTGGAATTTAGTTTTGTTATAATTTGGCTCCTTTGAATCAGGTTCAAGTGATTTTTGCTGGTTACTCATCTGCATGGGGATTGAGCCGGAAGTTTTAATTGGTGATTTTTGTGATGGAATTTCGATTGATTTTCCATCAATGGTAGTGGGTGTGGTGATTTTTGAATCAAAATTAAAGTCAGACGGATTGTATTGACCGAACATTACACCATAACCTTTAGTAATTCCAATACCAATACCAAGAAAGTTTGGTAATAAAAAATTTGTTTGAAATTCCCCTGTAAATGCACCGACCTGTCCATCATTTACAATTTTGGGAAACAGAGAGTCCAATTTCAATTCAGAATGCACTTTATTATTAAGTTTTATTCCAAGTTCCTTGGCAATAAAGATAATATTCTGATTTAATAGTTTCAGAAGGAATTGTATTTTGTTATCATCGTGGAGAGTTTTGAATTTTTTTAGATTTGCGTTATTGAGGGCGATCCAAGGTGTTAAAAATTTATACCTGATTTGTTTTGAAACAGGCTTAAGTTTATCTTTTTCGACTCCGATTTCCTTATTTTTTATGATAAAGGTTATATTACCAAAATCCATACATTCCAATTTTTCAACTACTGAAAGGATTGGCTCCACACCCTCTTTGATCCCCACAAAATGAATTTGTTCATTTAATATTTTGACTTGAACTCTTGGATAAAGGTATTGATTCCTATATGAACCATCAATGAAGGGGACAATGGGTTCATCAGGAAATGTTTTTATTATTAATCCTTTCACTTGGTAGGGTGTTTTACGTACTGGTTTATCGGTGGATAGACGTAAAACAATAGAATTTATAGATGAGTTATTTTTAAACATTAAATAATGAGAAAGATATAAGATAAATAATTAGTTTAATGGCTCATAGTATCTAAGAATTCTTTATTTTTGTTGGTTCGTTTTATTCGGTCGAGAAAAAATTCCATTGCCTCAATAGGTGTCATTTCATTTAATATTTTTCGAAGAATCCAAACTCTCGAAAGTTCTTTTTTATTAAGCAGAAGTTCTTCTTTTCTTGTTCCGGACCGAATTAAATCAAAAGAGGGGAAGATTCGTCGGTCACTTAGTCGCCTGTCTAAAACAAGTTCCATATTGCCCGTACCTTTAAATTCTTCAAAAATGACATCGTCCATACGGCTGCCTGTATCAATTAGGGCAGTTGCAATAATAGTTAAACTACCCCCTTCTTCTATGTTTCTTGCAGCACCGAAAAATCTCTTTGGTTTGTGAAGGGCATTTGCATCAATCCCGCCCGAAAGAATTTTACCGCTGTGAGGCACAACTGTATTATGCGCTCTGGCAAGTCTGGTTATACTGTCTAATAAAATCACTACATTATGTCCATATTCAACCATGCATTTTGCCTTTTTGAGTACCATCCCGGCAACCTGAACGTGCCTCTCTGGTGGTTCATCAAAGGTTGAACTGATGACTTCTGCATCAACACTGCGCTTCATATCGGTGACTTCCTCAGGTCTTTCATCAATTAACAGAACTATTAATTTTGTATCGGGATGGTTGGATAACATGCTATTGGCGATTTTCTGTAACAGAATTGTTTTCCCTGTTTTAGGCTGAGCTACAATTACACCACGTTGACCGAAACCTATAGGCGCCATGAGATCCAAAATTCTCATGGAAAATTCCTTTGAAGTCGTTTCGAGATTAACTCTATCTTCAGGATAAAGAGGAGTTAAATTATCAAACAGGGTTGTCTTTTTTAATTCATCAGGGTGATTATCGTTTATTTTTTCTACCTTTAAAAGAGCATAGAACCGTTCATTATCTTTTGGTGGTCTTATATGTCCGGATACTTGGTGACCTGTACGTAGCCCAAACCGTTTTATTTGAGAGGGTGACACATAGATGTCATCAGGCCCCGGTAAATAGTTAAAATTTGGTGAGCGAAGAAACCCGTACCCTTCCTGCATGACTTCCAGGACTCCCATTGATACCATTTCACCGGATTTTTCTGCACCTGTTTTAAGAATCTGCAAAATAAGATCTTGTTTTGTTAAACCGGAATATCCGGGAACTTTCAGTTCCTGGGCAACTTTTGTCAGCTCATTAATTTTTAATGCTTGGAGTTTGTTTATATCCATTTTTTAATTGTATTAAATTGATACCCTTTACAGGTTGATGTGAGAAAAAAGTGAAAAAAATAAAAGGACACTAGATGTGCGATGGTTTAATTTAACCTAAATCTTTTCTTTGTCAAATGAAAAATCAAAATACTTTTGACACTTGGATAGACATGGTTTACACATTGGTAATTTAAGTTA
>CEQE01048335.1_pt1 | contig 44670 bp, 42 predicted proteins | sample 356201 | NCBI WGS metagenome assembly CEQE01 (sample SAMEA2619970, study PRJEB7988) | marine metagenome | biome: marine biome (ENVO:00000447); feature: mesopelagic zone (ENVO:00000213) & marine oxygen minimum zone (ENVO:01000065); material: "saline water (ENVO:00002010), including plankton...
CACGGGCAGGAGAAAACAGAACCCGGTCAGAAATGGCCGGTTTTTTTTGTTTATTAGCGGTCGCTAAATGGGGGGTAAAGTGGGGGTAAAATTTAATATGAAAGGGGAATAACCAAAAAGGGTAACCAATAAAAAATTCTTGTGAAATTTGTTATAACCCATTGAAAATCATCATTTTTTTATTGGTGCCTGGGACGAGAATCGAACTCGTACAGAGACTTAGCTCCGAGGGATTTTAAGTCCCTTGCGTCTACCTATTCCGCCACCCAGGCACATTGTCAATTGTGTGGTATTTCCAATGAGTTAGATGCAATTTAAAGGAATCCCTCATTTAGTATTACTGACAAAAAACGGTAAGTTATAGAGTTTTTTTACTACAAATCGTCTACAATTTTAAAAATTTAATAGATCATCAGGGTTCGGAAAACAAGAAATTTTCATAAAGATAACGAAATTATTTCATAAAATCATCTCACACAACCAAGTTTAATACTTTTTAAAGTTCAGTATATAGATGCCCCCTTCCCTTCCGCACAAATTTACCAATTTGACATCGATCTCTGCAAAATATCTGAAGAAATAATTATTATCATTATAGATTCTTCTCCCCATTAGTTGGGGTCAAACAAGGTAAAATGCTGAATTGGTCAATGACATTGAGTAATGCATAACATCTGAGATATTGTCAAATGTTGTGTATAACATCAGGCGGCGGTCCGGTTGACCGGAATACAGGACTTGAGTGATAATTATCGATCGGTCCGATATTCGGACCAGGGATATCTCAGTATCGGCCTTGACTCCCACTCGGAAGTCTGTCAAAAATGGGTCTGTCTTGCTGGTGATGCTCAATAAGGCAGGTTTCAAATAAAGAGCATGGACCTTTTATGTCAAAAATTAATTAACAGACGATAGGTTTAACAGGGGTGTTATTATGGCAAATTTTAAGGATCGAATCATTCGCGCGGCCAAGTTGGATATTCGTCTATATGAAGAGGTTGAAGCGGATAAAGGTGCCATGGGTCAGGCAATGGGACTAGTTGTGCTTTCAGCGGTGGCTGCTGGAATCGGGAGTATCGGAAAGGCGGGTGCAACCGGAATCGTTATCGGAACAATAACCGCTCTCATCAGCTGGTATATCTGGGCTTATATCACCTATTTTATCGGCACCAGAATCTTTCCAGAACCACAGACCAAAGCCGACCATGGTGAATTGCTTCGAACCATCGGTTTTTCGAGCGCTCCGGGATTACTCCGTGTTTTAGGCATCATCCCTTTCCTTTATGGAATCATCTTTTTTCTCACCGGAATCTGGATGTTAATCGCAATGGTCATTGCCGTAAGACAAGCGCTTGATTATTCGAGCACACCACGGGCCATAGGCGTTTGCATAATAGGATGGATCATTCAGGGTATAGTTTTCTGGTTATTTTTCTCAATTGTGGCAAAATAGATAAAAAATTGCCCAAAACAAAGGAAAGCCCGAAGAGATAACGATGGGGAAGACGAAACGGCTTTTACTCTCTTTAGGTATTCTGCTGGTAGACCTGGTCATTTTCTACCTGCCGTTGACTGCCCTTTTCTTAATTTATATTCTCATATTCAATCCGCCCTGGTTCAAGGACTTCTTAAACCATATGGATGATTCCACTGATGCCGGTTGAGTGATACAGGTCGACAGAACTCTATTCAACCTCTTTCAGACCGGTTTGGCCGGATAGAAACTGTTTTCCTCGCCGCCGATTTATCCACCGTCAATTAATTATTACCACTGTATTACCTTGTGATTTATTTGGTTTGGAAACGCCAGCGCTTGTCAAATCCCCTTCTCTTTGCTAATGAATGGGGATGCAGGCTTCCATCGATCACCCATTAATCGTATTGGCTTCAAAGTCCCCTCGCCGACGGTATTTACTCAACCAGGCAGGACTCTCATTTTCCGTTATTCCAAGCAATTTTGATGAAACAACGGTTCCGATGTCATCACCCCATGACTATGTGAGGGTCTTGGCTGAAGAAAAAACAAAGTCGATTTCTGAAAAATATGAAGAGAGTTGGGTGATTGGTGCGGATACCATTGTTTTGATAGGCAACACCATATTGGGAAAGCCGAATTCTACAAAAGAGGCCCGTGCCATGCTCAAACGTCTCAGCGGAAGGAATCACCGGGTTATTACCGGTTATGCCATCTGCTGTAAATCAAAGAACCGACACTTTTCAGAAACCGCTGAAACAAAGGTCTGTTTTAAGAAATTGACGGATAGTGAAATCGAGTGGTACATTCATACCGAGGAACCGTTTGACAAAGCGGGCGGTTATGCCATCCAGGGATTGGGGATGTTCCTGGTGAGGCGGATAAACGGCTCTTATACAAACGTGGTCGGACTGCCGGTTTGTGAAATCATTGAATTCCTCCTAAAAGAAGGGGCCATTCAGCATATGGGCAGGAGAAAAATGCCGTGCAGGTAGATACCAAGGTAAAAGAGTTGAAATACCGGTTGGAAAATGTGGAAAACCGAATTCGAAAGTCCGCAATCGATTGCCAACGGGATCCGCAATCGATCCGCCTGGTGACGGTGAGCAAAACTATGTCGACGAAAAGAGTTAAAGAGGCCATCGATGCTGGCGTTGAGATTCTGGGGGAAAATTATATTCAGGAAGCGCGGGAAAAGATCGACCGCTTTTCATCCTATCCAGTATCCTGGCATTTTATCGGTCATCTTCAAACCAACAAGGCAAAATATGCGGTAAGGCTTTTTGATCTGATCCATTCGGTAGACAGTCTCAAACTGGCCGTGGAATTAAACAAACAGGCAAAAAAGATCGACAAGGTTCAGGATATCCTGATACAGGTCAATGTGGGGCAAGAAGTTTCAAAGACAGGTGCATCCCCAGAGGAAGCATTTGATCTGATAAAAAATATCGACCGTCTTGAAAACCTCTGTCTCAGGGGGTTGATGACCATGCCCCCTTTCTTCAATGCCCCCCAAAAAGTTCGGCCCTACTTTTCATCACTTTGCGACTTGCGTGACCGAATCAAAGCAGTGATACAGACGAGTATTCCGATGAATGAACTCTCAATGGGGATGACCAACGATTTTGAAGTCGCCATCGAAGAGGGCGCAACCCTTCTTCGTATCGGCACCGCAATTTTTGGAGAAAGAAATTGAAAATCCTCCTCCACATCTGCTGCGCTCCATGCGCCATCTACCCGGTTAGAGCACTTCGGAATGAAGGGTACGACACAATGGGCTTTTTTTACCGGAGCAACATTCATCCCTTTATGGAATGTGTAAGGCGGGAGGAGGTGCTAAGATCCTACGCAGCAGAAATCGACTTGCCCGTCATTTATCAAAAAGAATATGACCTTGAAGGGTTCTTAAAAAAAATGGTGTTTAGGGAGTCTAATCGTTGCTCGATCTGCTACCATGAGCGCCTTCGGGCAACCGCAAATATAGCAAAACGCGGAAAATTTGATCGGTTTTCAACCACCCTGCTCTACAGTAAATTTCAAAAACACCAGGAGATAAAATCGATTGGAAATGCGGTGGGCAAATCGGTGGGCATCCCGTTTTACTATCGGGATTTTCGGACCGGTTGGAAAGAAGGTGTTTTGGAATCAAAACGCCTGGGAATCTATCGCCAGCAATACTGCGGATGCATTTACAGCGAAAAGGAGAGATATTACCGTTTGTCAGAAGATCGATCTTTAATCAACAGGTCAGCATCAGATGTTCAGTAATTTTATATATTTTATCATTGCACTCCTTATCTACACCACTTATCAGCCTTCAGCAGAACCGAATTTAGGCACCCTGAAAACCCTCTTTCTTTTCATATCTTTGATCGCCCTTTTTTCATATTTCACCCGGATCCAGTTTCAGGCGATCAGAAAACGGATTAGGCGCGAGACCTTTTCAAGCCTCGATCATCGATTCAACGCGGTTTTAACACGACAATCTGTTCTGGCGATTGTGCTTTTTGCGATCGATGTTTATGGATTGGGTCTCTCCTCATTTTTTAAAGACATAACCATTTTTTCCATTATTCCGACTTTTCAGGCGCTGATCTTTATCGCCCTTTTTGTATGCTATCTTTCCATTGTATGGATCTGTGCCCATGCGCCGTATCAGGTGCTTTACAACACCGACATATCGATGCGTTCGTATGTTTTTTCAAATATCTTATTCTCCATTCCTGTACTTTTACCCTGGCTGATCCTTTCCGGCATTTCGGATATCATCCTTGCCATCCCGTTTGAAGCTCCGAAACGGTTTCTTTCCACCACAGAGGGTGAGGTGATCTATTTCGTTGTTTTTCTATTTGTTATTGCGATGATCGGCCCGAGGATGATCCAGAAGTTTTGGAGATGTAAACCGCTTGAATCCGGATACCATCGAAACCGTATTGAGAGGCTGTGCGAAAAGGCGGGATTACAATATGCCAATATTCTTTACTGGCCCATATTCGGCGGCAAAATGATAACCGCAGGTGTGATGGGGCTTACCAAAAAATTTAGGTATATCCTTGTCACAAATGCGCTTCTCAGGCTTCTTGAGCCGGTGGAAATTGATGCGGTCATTGCCCATGAGATCGGACACGTAAAAAAGAAACACCTGTTATTCTACCTGGTTTTTTTTGTGGGATACCTTTTACTTTCCTATGCCATCTTCGATCTGATCATCTATTTCATCCTCTACGTGGAACCGATTTACAGGTTCCTCAGCAATGCCGGCATCCATCAAACCACGGTGACATCCGCCCTTTTCAGTCTGATCATCATTTTTACCTTTCTCATCTATTTCCGGTATATTTTCGGTTATTTTATGCGCAATTTCGAGCGGCAAGCCGATGTCTATGTCTACTCGGTATTTGATACCGCTACACCGCTGATCACGACACTCGGGAAAATCGCTGCGACCAGCGGCCAACCGGACGATAGGCCGAACTGGCACCATTTCAGTATCAGGGATCGGATCGATTATCTGAAAAAATGTGAGGCTGACAGAAAATGGATCAAACGGCAGGACCGGAAAATCAGAAAAAGTATATTGCTTTATTTGTTGGGCATTCTACTCATCAGCGGTGTAGGGTATCATTTAAATTTTGGTGAAACCGGAAAAAAGATAAACCAACAATTTTTTATCACCATGATCCAACGAGAAATTGAAAAAACGCCTGATAGCCCAAAACTGTTCAGCATCCTTGGAGACCTGTGGTATAGCCGCCAAAACTACGAAAGAACCATCAAGGCATATAAAAAAGCGCTGACGCTTTTGCCGGACAGTCCACAGGTATTAAACAATCTGGCATGGCTTTATGCCACATGTGAGGATGAACGATACCGCAATCCAAAACAGGCGATCGCGCTTGCCAAAAGGGCGGCGGCACTCTTCGAATCCCCCCATGTTCTGGATACCCTTGCAGAAAGTCACTATGTGAACGGCCAGTTTGAGGAGGCAATCTCTGCGTCGAAACACGCGCTGGATATGGCAAAAAAAAATCGGGGGTATTACGAAAAACAGTTGGGCAAATTTATTGAAGGATCAAAATAAACTACCCCTTGATTTTTGCGTTAATCAATTTAACCAAATTTTTTTCTGCTTGATCCAATCGGATGCCCATCACCTCAAAAATGTTTGGCAACATCCGGGTATTTTTCAATGACCTCCTCAAGTTTATCCCCAGGAAAACGCTTTACAATCGATCGTTTATTTGAAAGAATGGATGCGGTTCGCGGCTCGCCGATGATCGCAGCGATTTCACCAAACGACCCCGATTAGGATTGCTCCTGGGTAAGATAGATATTTCCTTTCTAAATATTCATTTAACGATCTATTTCCAACTTCCTGGAATAGAGGTATATTTTTTTCAATCCACCACCGATCAGCAAAATACCGATCAGATAGAAACAGAGACGGATAAATAAAAGAACGGGCGAATACAATTCTATTTTTTCTATTTGCGGCATCACTTGCGGGATGCGGATAAATACCCCTACCCCTGCCACAACAAGAAGAATACCCCAGATCATCTGCAGCGGCTTTTTGTTTTTTAACATAACCCAAGTTGTTGGATTTTCCTATTTATCAAAACCCATTTATCCGTATGGTAGATAAATAATGTATAAACTGATAAAACGATCTTGGCAAACACTATAACACTTTGAAAAGAATGCCCAATTTTATGTTGTCAGTCCCCCCTTGAATTCCGGTTTTCGCTTTTCCAAAAAAGCCGCTGTTCCCTCTTTGGCGTCCTCGCTCGCCAAGCAAATGGCAAAGGCATCTATCTCAAGGCTGCAACCTGAAGCAAGATCGCCGTTCATCCCCATGTTGATCGCATCCTTTGCTGCCCTTAGAGATACTTTTCCCTTCGAAGCCATGGTGTTAGCTGTTTGCATGACATCATCCATCAGTTTTTCCGGGGAACAGACCTTATTCACCAGCCCGATGGTTTTGGCTTCGGCCGCGGTGACCATCTTCCCGGTCAAAATCATCTCTTTGGCCATGTTCATGCCGATGAGCCGGGCCAGCCTCTGGGTACCGCCAAACCCGGGAATAACCCCCAGTTTAATTTCAGGTTGACCAAACATCGCTTTTTCAGATGCATAGATGAAATCGCACGCAATGGCGATCTCGGTCCCTCCGCCAAGTGCGAAACCGTTGACCGCCGCAATGACAGGTATCGGTAGCGCTTGCAATCGATCAAGTAACTGATGGCCGTTTCTTGCAAAAGATTTTGCTCCAAGTATGCTGAGCTGTGCAAGTTCGTTTATATCTGCCCCTGCAACAAATGCCTTTTCCCCTGCCCCGGTAAGGACAAGCACCCGGATATCCTCATTTTCAGCAACAGCAGTCAATGCCTGTGACAGTTCCGTGAGCAGCTTTGAATTTAACGCATTTAATACCTTAGGCCTGTTAAATGTGATCGTTGCGATCCGGTCTCTTACCCCATAAATAATATGATCGAACATTGTTTTTCTCCTCCATTCTAAATTCAAATGTTTATCTTCAAAATCAGTACCCTGGGAATTATTATTGTGCATTTTGTGCAAAAATTTAGGATATTTTCGGTTCATAGAACCAATATTATTCGGTGTTACGGTGAGTATCCCTGATATAGTATTTAATCCCCTTGACGATGGCCTCCGCCAAATGTTCCTGGTAATCAGCGTTCAACAGTCTTCTGCATTCACGGGCATTGCTGATAAAAGAGGTCTCAATCAGAATCGAAGGCATCTGGGCCCCCAACAGTACATAAAAAGGCGCCTGTTTAACCCCCTTGTTTTTTATCCTTTTGTACCGCCGTTTCATGTGCTGATTCAATGACTCCTGGACATAACCGGCAAGACGGCTCGACTCATTGATTTTTGCATTGTGCATCAGGTCAAACAAAATCCTTTCCAGGTCGCTGATATTCTTTGTTGATGTGGCATTTTCCCGGGCAGCGACCAATATCGCCTCATCATCCGTCGCCAAATTTAAGAAGTAGGTTTCTATTCCATATGCTTGTCTGTTCTTCGCTGAATTGGTATGGATGGAAATGAAAAGATCGGCATTCTTCGTGTTTGCAATGGCGGTTCGTTCTTCCAGGCTGAGGTATCGGTCCGAATTCCGTGTTACAACGACCTCAATGCCCAGTTTTTTCCGTATCTTTTTTGCCAGTTTTCCGGCGATCTGAAGAACAATGTTTTTTTCATGAATTCCTTTGAAATAACCCGGTGCGCCAAAATCATGCCCTCCATGGCCCGGATCGATAACAATTCGCTTAACGCCCAAGGCAAGTTGTTTTGCCAGGGAACCGGGGACCACCTTGGTGTCTTTTCTTCCCGCAGGAGATGATTTCGTCTTCTTTGTTGCATAGGTATTCCCCCATACGTCCACCACAATTCGAAACGGATTTTGAAGGGCAAAAACCTTGAAGATTTTGAACGATTTTATATCGATCACAACCCGTACCGAATTATTTGATTTCTGTGCGGCGCGCACATTCCTCAGCAGATTGTCATCGATGGGAATAAACTTCTTGATATCTTTTCCCAGTCTGCTCTGCTTGAGATCGATATAGAGTCGCGGCTGTTTTTGAATAGCGGATTCTTTTTTGAGAAATTTGTAGTTGTATGATATTTTTGCATCGGCATCGATGACCAAACGGGTATAGGTGGGATTGGACCAAAACCTCAGTCCCGTCACAGTGGAAGGAGGACGAACACGTGATCTGCTTTTATTATAAGCTGTGTCTCTTATTTGATCGGCTTTTTGCTTTCCATTGGCCTCTTTTTTAAAAACTCTTTTTTTAACCGCGAGTGCTGAAATGGATTGCAAGGCTGTTGCAACCTTCTGTCGATACCGGCTTTTCGGAAAACGTTTCACAATCCGCTGATAAAAATCGACGGCTTCCTGCAGATCGGTTTTTTTAAACGAACGCTTGTATAACAATTCGTATAGCCTTCCGGACCTATACAATCCTGCAGCCGCCCAGGGACCCGAAGGGTCGTGTCGGTAAACGGTCTGAAACTTCTCAATACATGCCAGCCAGTTGTGCCTGTATTGCTGCTTCTGCCTGCTTTTCAGCAATTTCTGAGAGCAGGCTTCAGCTTTAGCATACTTATCCCGTGCTGTCAGCGCCGATGAAATACCTGGCCAAAACAGCGCAAAAACAGTGCAGATGAGCAAAATTACCGATCTTTTTTTATTCAATCATCCGTCTCCAATGCCTTTTCTCGAAGCTTGTCCAAATAATTGAGCGCTTGCAAAGGGGTCATCTTCGATATATCAAGGGTTTTCAACTTTTGAATAACCAAATTCCCGGAATGGTTAAAGAGATTCAGCTGGACATGACCCGGCTTTAATTCCTTGTCATCCGAGGAATCAATGTCAGCAACGGTTTTTTTTACCCCCTCGTTTTCGATCTCGAAAAGTATCTTTTTAGCCCGATTGATCACTCCATCCGGTATACCCGCCAGCCGGGCAACTTGTATGCCATAGCTTCGATTGGTAGCTCCCTTCACCAGTTTGCGCAAAAAAATGATTTCGTCATTCCACTCTTTTACTGCAATGTTGTAGTTCTTCACCCTTGATTTGGTCTTTGCCAGATCGGTGAGTTCATGATAGTGGGTGGCAAAAAGTGTTTTCACGCCTTCATTCTTTAAATCATGGAGATACTCGGCCACAGCCCAGGCGATGCTGAAACCGTCATAGGTGCTCGTCCCCCGCCCAATTTCATCCATAATAACCAGGCTACTCTTTGTGGCGCTGTTCAGTATGTTGGCGGTTTCCTCCATCTCCACCATAAATGTGCTCTGGCCCTGGGAGAGGTTGTCCAGTGCGCCGACGCGGGTAAATATCCTGTCGGTGAGGGTGATGGACCCCTTTTTTGCCGGGATGAATGAACCCATTTGAGCCATCAAAACCTGGAGGGCCACCTGCCTGAGCACCGTCGATTTCCCCGCCATGTTGGGGCCGGTGATGATCAATACCTGGCTGTCATGGTCGTCCATCTCAACGGAATTGGGTACAAATCGTTCTCCGGTGATCATTTTCTCCACCACCGGATGACGTCCATCTTCAATAGAAATACGACCATCCCTGTTGATCTCCGGTCTCGAATAATCGTTTCTATCTGCAATTTCAGATAGATTGAGCAAGCAGTCCAGTTGGGCTAAAAACGCCGCAACCCGCTGAATCACCTGATTGTTTCTGATGACCTCCTCTTTTATTTCATTAAATATTTCATATTCAAGAGCAGCCCGTCGATCCTGGGCGTTCAACACCCTGATTTCAAAAGATTTCAATTCATCGACAATGTACCGTTCTGCATGGACCAAGGTCTGTTTTCGGATATAATGGGGAGGAACGACATCGGAATGGGTTTTTGGAATTTCTATATAGTAACCGAATACTTTGTTATATCTAACTTTTAGGGCCTTTATCCCGGTAGCATCTTTCTCCTTTGTCTCCAGATGCGCCAGCCAGCTTTTGCCATCCTGTCCAATCCGGATCTGTTCATCCAGTTCCCGGTTGAAACCGGTTTTTATGATCCCCCCTTCATGAATCGTCAACGGCGGATCTTCATCTATGCCGTCTTCGATCAGCTTTGCCAAACTGTAAAGCGGATCAAGATCTTCGTCCGATTGAAAAAGTGTTGATTCAAACTGCAAAAGGGCCGACCAAATTTCCGGGAGGCGGCGAACCGATTGTTTCAGCGCGACGAGATCCCTCGCATTAGCGTGTCCCATCGTAATCTTACCCCTGATCCGTTCCAGATCGTATACATGTTTCAACGCTTCCCTGATGTTTCTTGCCACCTGAATGTGCGCCTTTGCTTCTCCAACCGCATCCAATCGACACTTGATCTCATTTTCATCTAAAAGGGGATACCGGATCCATCTCTTGAGCAACCGGCCACCCATGGCGGTGACGGTCCGGTCCATCAGCCCCAGAAAGGTTCCGGCTCTCGAACCGGTCAATAGATTTTTCATCAGTTCGAGGTTCCGACAACTCAAATCATCCACCATCAAAAAATTGTCCAACGAGTAAGTTTCAATACCAGTCAGATGTGCCAGCTTATTCTTCTGGGTCTCTTCAACATATGAGATCAGCGCTCCGGCAGCACCGATACCGGCCTTAAGGTGTTCACATCCGAAACCCTTAAGGGATAGGGAGTTGAATTGATCGATAAGAATATCGTGTCCGTTTTTATAATCAAACACTTTATCTTCCAAAAATGTCACCGATGTTTCCTGAAATGCGGAACGAATTGATCTGAAGAACGGAGTTCCCTCTTCATGCCCGGAAGACTTCGGAAGCAAAACTTCGTTCGGTGAAACACGCAGGGTCTCATCAAGAATCGCGGTGAGGTTCCGCGACTCCGAAACCCGGAATGTCCCAGTAGAAATATCGAGATAGGAAAGGCCGATCGTATCGTTGTTTAGTGCCAGTGCCAAGACATAGTTGTTGGTCTTTTCGTCCAGGAATTCATTTTCAATAATCATCCCCGGTGTAATCACCCGAACAACGTCCCTTTTTACCAGGCCCTTGGCCATGGAGGGCGCTTCGATCTGGTCGCATATCGCCACCTTGTAACCTTGGTCAATCAAACGTCTGATATAATTTTGGACTGCCTTTGCAGGTACCCCACACATCGGAACCGGAGACGGTTCCCTCTTGTTTCTTGAAGTAAGAGTAATTTCCAATAATTTAGATGCTAACTCGGCATCTTCAAAAAACATTTCATAAAAATCTCCCATCCTAAAAAGAAGAATTGCATCAGGATAATTATCCTTGATGCTCAGATATTGCTTTATCATCGGTGTTGTTTTTGGCGGGGTCATCAATCTAATGGGGCTGCGGATTTCGGAGTTAATAGAGTCGAGCTCGAACTTCACTTTCGTTCAGGAATCGGACCCAGGGAGAGGAAGTCATGGTGCCTATCCTTCAGGGCACAAATGACGGTTATATGGCATTTTCAGTGCCATTGTCCGAAGGGATACCTGTTACCGACTCCAATTCATTTTTCAATTCTGATATCTTTTTTAGGTGGGAATCGAGCGTCACACTCAACCTCTTTATCGCCTTCTTTGATCTGATTTTTTCAGAAAAATTGATAAAATAGGAAATAAGGAGTCCAATCAAAAAACAGAAAAGAAAAAAGATGGCAATGAGCATTTCAGGCGTACGGTAAGTTGCGAAGTAGAGGTTGACGATGATATGCTGTTTTGTCAGAAAGAAACCCTGGTTCTGATAGACCACCAGCAAGACAAATAGAACCGCTAAAATCCATAAAATCATTTTTATTTTTTTCATATAACATTCCTTTTTAATTTCAAATGTTTTTATTAATTTTATTAAAGTATGGTTTCAGATTATTATAGGTAGCGATGAAATGCTCCGGAATCACCCGGACGTCTGCAAATACAGTCAATGCGTTTGTATCGCCGAACCAACGCGGTACCACATGGAAGTGAAGATGTTCTTCAACCCCCGCACCGGCAACCTTTCCTAAGTTGAGCCCGATGTTAAACCCGTCCGGGACCATCACTTTTTTAAGGACATCGACCGATTGCTCGACCCTCTTCATCAGAATTCCCATTTCGACTATGCTGAGTTGATCCATGGCCGAAAGATGCCGGGCGGGTGCTACCAAAAGATGACCGTTAATGTAAGGAAACTTGTTCATCACAATAAGCGATTCTTTATCCATATAAAGGGTCAAATTGTCTTCTTCTCCAAGTGCTTTGCAAAAGATACACCCGGTTTCTTTTTCATCGAGGATATATTCCATCCGCCATGGCGCCCACATAGTCTTCATGACAAATCTCCCAGTTGCGATTTTGGATCGAAGATGAATAAACGTTTAATCTTTTCAATCTTCGAATTCAACCCTTTTTTCCCACCAGCAGACAAATCTCCGGCCTTCTAAAATCGATCAGTGTGTCCAAGCCCATACGCTCAACCATGCCGAATTAAAGAACCCGGCAGCCCCGAATGCCGTGATCTTCCCGGCGCCTTGAAAAGCTACGGGGTATGCGTTCGCTGGTTCGGTTCAGTCGTTCAGAGACTGTCTTAAAAAATACTGATCGGTCATCCCTGCAATAAAATCCCTGACAATTTCCACCTCAACATGATTCTTAAAATAATTTTCAGACATGTCTTTTAAAAAAGTTGAAAAGATAACCGAATCATAATTTTCTTTTTCAATATCATTAAGATATTTTTCAAACAGTATTTTGAAACGTTTTTTGATTAAGGATAAGTGGATTTTAATTTTGGGGTTCATGTAAATGTGTTCATAATTGAACGCCTTAAGATGTTTCAGGGCGACCGACACTTCGGGACTGAATGCAAGGTAGTTTTTCTGAAAGCTGTTCCGGATAATGTCGGTGACCAAATGGTATACGATCTCTCCATTTGTATCCCCCAACCGTTTGACGCATTTCTTTGGCAAATCCGACCGTTTGATCATGTCCAATCGAATGGCGTCCTCAATGTCACGCCCAACATAGCTTATCGTATCCGACATACGAACCACGCACCCCTCCAGTGTCATGGGGGTGAGATTTATCATAGGATTTTTTTTCTTTTTTATCATTTCTTTTTCTAATGTTTCAAATGACTTATCAGATTTAATCTCAAGTTTTTCATTATGTATTTCTCCATCGTGAGATAATATGCCGTCCAGGGTTTGAAGGCATAGATTCCACCCTTTCCCTTTTCTTTCTACCTTATCCAGAAACTGGACACTTTGGACATTGTGCTGAAAGTATCCGATACCGTGTGAGTAGCAGAGTTCGGAAAGAAACCGCTCCCCATCGTGGCCAAACGGTGCATGCCCGATATCATGCCCAAGGGCACAAGCCTCGATCAGGTCTTCGTTTAACCCCAGAAAGTGGCCGATGGTTCGACCGATCTTGGAAACCAGTTGGACGTGGAGAACCCGGTGGGTGATATGATCATTATCGATCAGATAAAAAACCTGCGTTTTGTCGATATATCTTGTATAGGAACGGGAGTGCAAAATTCTGTCCACATCAACGGAAAAGGATTGTCGGTACCCCTTCTCCAATCGCTCTTCATGAAACCGACGGACAGCATTTGTGCTGATTGTCGCCAGGTGAAATAATGTATTTTTCTCCTTTTGATTCAAATCTTTTTTGATTTTATTCAAAGGGTCCAAAATCGCTCTCCTTTTGAAGTACCCTGCATTCTCGTTTTTAAGCTGGACAGGGAATGCACTTATATCTCTTCTCTTGCAATCAGGGTCTCCATAAGTGTGGGGTAGTCTATGCCGGCAGCCCTGAAGCCTTCCTTTCCATATTTCATGTTGGCTTCGAGTACATAATATTTCCCATCGTGAAAACAAATATCAATACCCACATCATCCCATCTGCACATTTTAGCTGTATAGAGGGCAAGGTCCAAGGCGTTTTGGGGAACGGAATTCAGGTTTATTGTCGCGCCAAGTGCAACATTACTGCGAAATTCATTTGAAGGAGATATGCGCCAATAGGAGTGGACGACTTTATTCCCGATGACCACTACCCGAATATCACTCTTTATCGGCAGATATTCCTGTACATAGGCCGGATGCGGCAGCGAACAGTAAACAGAGAGTTCGTCTTGGTTCTTAATGAGAAAAACCCCTCTTCCCATGGCAGACCCCTTGGGAATTTTTGCGATAAAAGGAAAGCGAAAATGGTCACAAATCAATGACTTTTGGCGCTTTCCATAAAAAACCCTTGTTCTGGGATGGGGGATATTTAAAAGGGTCAGCAGCGCAGTTTGCCTGATCTTGTCCTGAACACATTTATACGTATGGTAACCGGGAAAGGTCTCTTTCCCCATCGCGTCAAAAAGGTCCGCATAAAATCGAGTGGGATAATATATCTTCTTTGCACTTCTGATCAGTGATGCTGCTTCCGGATCGTAATCAGAAAAATTGGGTCGAACCCCCAGTGTCAATACATTTTTGCACCCTCGAAGTCTTGCTTCAAGGGCGATCACTTTTTTCTTGGGCATCATCATCGGTTCATCCTGTACTGAACGGCTGGTGATCCGAAACAATGAGCGCATTCCCTGTAGTTTGTCGAAGCGCGGCGAAGATCTCGACATTTGGAGCTGCAGGGGTCTTCAATAAAAAAACAGTAATCTTTAACTGAAGAGACGGGTTATCATTTTGTAACTTCGTTCGATATGGCTGCCCGGCCAATATACGCGCCCGCATGAGCCGCAGGACTTAAAAACATCATGGATTTCCCAAACATATTCAGGGACCGATGCGACCACTTCTTCCTTACCGACAGTTTTAATCGGTTGATTGCACCGGATGCATCGGGAAAACAGCCGAAGGTCTGCCGATACAAAACCAAGTGTTTGAATCACTTCCACCAGCTGATCAGCCACGCGGTCTGATGAAATAAAAATATGATGCTGCAATCCGGTGTGGCCTAAAAACCGCTTTTTTGTACGGGTTAGAAATATCCGATCCTTTTCCCAAAAACCTGTGGTTCCAGCCTTTGGAGCATCGGATTCATAAAGGGTGTCAAATCCGAGTAAGCGCAACCATTTTGCCAGTTTTCCCACATTCTTATCCGCTGCAAAACGAATTGTTGCCGATTTTCCCACTTTTAGTTATCCTCCAAGTTTCACACCTTTGATTTTACGAAAAGCCGCTAATTTCAGTTCACCCCATGCTGGATGCATGCAATGCGTCGGCGGATTAGAAGTGTGGAACTTGCTTTGTCATCGCTCGACAATCGATTGGTCGATGATCGTCCGCGGGTGGTTGACTTGGGTGGTTCCAATACAAACATCGGCAGCGAAACCGGAACACCCACCCAGTATTTTTCGATATCGAGTTCAAAAATCACCCCCACTGCCGTTGAAATGACCAATTTTACAGGAACAATATAACCCGCGATGGTCTGTAGACGCTCAAATTTAGCCCGGTACACGAGATCGCCGGTAGAATCAAAACGTTCAACCTGGGTTACGTTTTCTTTCTTTTTATCAAAGTAAATCTTCTCAACCAACCCCCGCCATCTCTTCTTTAAAACCAATGTATATCGATTGGAAACCGGATCTCGTTTTAACACAACAGATTGGTGGTCGGCTATCGGCACCCTGCCGCTCAGGAGAGCTATCATATCGATGGATCCAAGTGGCAGGGAGAGAAAGTTTTGAAAGGTTGTGTTTGCCCGTTTTTTATAAAACCGCTGTTGTGTATGGATATAAAAATAGACCCAGTCACCGTCACTTGCGAGGCTTACCAGCGGATGTCCTGATACCCCTAAAACTTCCATGCGAATCCTCTTCGGATTCCACCCCACCCATGCGACCCTTGATACCTGGAAATTCCCTTTATCCCAGAGCCTTACTCTTCCGATCCCTTTAAAGGTTTTGAGTTTGGAATTTTTATTTTTTGCGAGTGAAAGAAGATCAATAGCGCCGGCTGAACGTGGGTCAATGGGTGTTTTTGACATCCCTCCGGTTAGATTGCTGCAGGCAGATAAAAAAAAAGAGGCGGCAAAAAATAAGATTACGATTTCCGTTTTATGTGATAAACTTCTCATTTCCGAAGGGCTCAAAACCACCGATTTTAGCGGGGGTAAAGGTTCTAAATCCCGAAATTTTTGAGATCCTGAATCTTCCTCTCTATATCTTTTTTATCCTTTTTTTTCATTTTTAGAGACTGTTGGTAGTATTCCAATGCCTTAAGCTTACTACCTGTTTTAAGATACGCATCCCCGAGATGTTCCAAAATGATGGGGTCATCGGGAACCAGGTGGATCGCTTTTTCCAAAAACTTTAGCGCCTTTTGAAACAATCCCTTTTTAAAGTATACCCATCCGAGACTGTCCGTGATATAGCCATCATCCGGTTTGTACTTGAGGGCTTCTTTGATGAGCTTTTCGGCCTCGTCCAGGTTTTCCCCCAAATCTGCATATGAATATCCGAGATAATTTAATGCATTGGCATTTTTTGGATCAACACGGATTACCTTTCTCATCGCTTCCATGGAATCTTCTTTTCGTTTGAGTTTGTCGTAGACAACCCCTAACCGAAAGAGAATCCTAACGCTGTCTGGATCTTTAACAAGGCCCTGTTCAAGGACATCAACCGCCTTTTGCAATTTCTCTGCCTCTTCATAAAATGTACCGAGATAGAAGAGAAGTTCCGGTTCAGGTGTCACTCTCCGGTTTACATCCTCTAGCAATCGGATCGCTTCGGATATTTTTCTCTGATCATCATATATAAACGCCATGCGCACCGCGGCGTTCTGATAGAATTTGGAGGTCGAGCGGACCTTTTTCAGATGTATCAATGCCGTCTCTTTATCGCCTTTTCTGTCAAAGGCGACTCCTTGGAGGTAGTGAATATCTGAACTGTCACCGGCTCCTTTTAACATGCCATTGAGTATGATGATAGCGGCGTCATACTTTTTTTGATCCAGGTAGAGTTGAGCCAACTTTCTGATGATTTCCGAATCTGAAACACTCCGTCTCCCAAGGTCTGTAAAAAGTTTTTCAGATGCTCCCCTCATCCCTTTCTTATGATACAAATGACCCAATGTCATGGCCGCTCTGATGTCATGGGGACTCCCCTTTAGAATTTTCTTATAGGTCTGAATCACCCTTTCTTCTCTACCGGTCGACTTGTAAAGCTCGATCAATTCAAATCGTGCTTCATCAAGGCGCGGTTCCAGTTCAATTGCCTTCTCAAATTCTTTTTCGGCCTCGGTGTTTTTCCCCCTTTTGGCATGAATCTTCCCCATAAAAAAGTAGCCCACATAGTATTCAGGGAACTGTTGAATCAGTTGATCGTATACCCCGGACGCTTTGTCAAAATTGTCCTCGTCCATGTACAGGTCACCGAGAATCAAATATATATCTTTTTGCTTTGGATCCAAAAAGATCACCTGCTCATATGCTTTTTTGGCGTCTGCAATTTCTTTCAATTCCTGTTTTATTTTGCCATACATGATCAGTGCTTCTACGTTATTCGGGTCACCGTCGATGATTCTCTTAACCGTTTTAAGCGCCTTGGCATTTTTTTTCTGCCGTAAATATATGAGGGCGAGCTCTCTTTTTAAAAATGAAGAGCCGGGGTCAGTTTCGATCGCTTTTTCAAGAAAATGGGCGGCCTTTTCCAGGTCCCCCCTGTTCTTTTGCACTTGGGCTTCTGTGAAGTAATAATACGAACTTTCCGACTTCCGATAAATGGCCGGATGTTCTGGAGGTTCTCCGGGAGGCGCACTCTCGGATGTGGAGGGGGTCGTTTTCTTAACGTAACATCCTGTAAAAAATAGAACGATTATTCCAAAAAGGGTCAATGTCGAAAAAATGGTTTTCATTTTTAAAATACCTTGTGATCAAATAAAAAATTCAGGGAATCGGGATGGTATAGGAATCAAAATCGGAGATTTCCCGCTTAAAAAATTCTTTCATCTTTTTGATGATATTCTTTTCAACCTGTCGGACCCGCTCCCTGGAGATTCCGTACCGCTCACCGATCTCCTGCAGTGTCACAGGGGAGTCGGAAAAAATTCGATTTTCAAATATTTCAAGCTCCCGCGGTATCAATTCCTTTTTAAACTTAATAACTTTTTCGTTCAGAAGTGCGTCCATCTCTTTTTTAGCCACCTGCTCCTCTACAGACTCGGCATCGGCGGCAACGAAATCAATCTTTTCTGTGTCAGAATCATCTTTCAGTGGGGCATCCAAAGAAACATCCCACCCATCGAGCCGCTGATCCATATCCACGATTTCCCGTTCAGAAACCCCCAGTCTTTCTGAAAGGAGTTTCGGTTTGGGATCAAACCCCTCTTCAATCAGTTTCTGTTTTTCTTTTTTCAGTTTAAAAAAAAGTTTTCTCTGCCCCTGTGTCGTTCCAATTTTAACCAGACGCCAGTTGTCCATGATGAATTTTAATATATACGCTTTTATCCAAAAGGAAGCATAATATGAAAACTTTACATTCTTATACGGATCAAATTTTCTAACAGCCTGCATCAGTCCGATATTTCCTTCCTGTATCAGATCCAAGAGATTCTGCATCCAAACCCGCTGGAACTCCAAAGCGATTTTAACAACAAGCCGGAGGTTGGAAGTCACCATGTGATATGCTGCTTCCGTGTCACCCTGTTCGCGCACTCTCTTTGAAAGCTCAATCTCTTCCTGTCGGGTAAGAAGCTTATAGTCCCCTATTTCCATCAGATACCGCTGGAGTGGATCGAACTTGACAATTGCTTTTTGTGTGGTTCGATTTTTCGTTTTGTCTTTCTTTGGAACCTTTACAGCGCAATTTTTAGATTTACTTTTTAAGGCTTCTTTTTGTTTTTTTTTATTTGGGGTCATAACCGTTTGTTTAACATCTTCCGGGATTAATATTTTTTTTCAACAGATTTCGGATAAAGCAAACAAATTGGCAGGCAGGATTTGAACTGTTTTGTTGGTATATCGTCTGCCTTTACTTTTGTGGACATCGAACAAGATTTATGATAAAGTTTATTTTTTTCATTATGCGCCTGTAGCTCAGATGGATAGAGCAACGGACTTCTAATCCGTAGGTCGCAGGTTCGAATCCTGCCAGGCGTACCAATTTTTTGTTTTACGAGGCCTATTTAAAGCTTTCTGTGCCTGCTCCAAGCAATCTTGACAGTATCGTAAAGGCCGAAATTAGACGGCAAAGTAAAAAGCTTCAAATTCAAGGCGCGCAAATCCTGAAGAATGAGGCGTACTTACAGTACGCTGCAATGGCGAAGGATACAACGCAACACAGAAGTTGGACTTTTTACGAGGCCGTCAATCTTATTGCTCGCTGTTTTGGCTCAACCGCTATTACGGTCGAAGAATCTGTTTAAACTTCTTATTTTACATTATAGTTGTGTTTTAAATCAAGCATAGTTTTTTTGAAGGATATCAAAAGAATTTGAGTTGCACAAATCATATTCTTAAGGAATTGATTTTACCAGATCATATATGCTTTTCACATTCGTTCATTTATTTTTCATCAATAAATTTTGCCAAACCCTACTGTCGGAAAAATAAAAAAAATATTGAAGAGCCCCGCAGCCCCCGAATGTAGGGATCTTCATTGCACATCGACACGCTGTGGGGAATACGCTCGCTTTTTCGGTTCACCCTCAATAGAGGTTCTAGATAAAATATGAATACAATCATTGTCAGCGATCTCCACATTGGGTGCCGCTACTTTTTATCTGAAGTTTTTGAACGCTTTCTCGAGACAACCATTAAAGGTTATGACCTTATCTTAAACGGTGACATCATTGACGACCCGAAAATGGAATTACCGCCATCACATCAGGTAATTTTAAACCTAATTCGAAGGGCTTCTCACAACCGTCGGGTCGTTTGGATTCGCGGCAATCATGACAACGGCTATCTCTCGGAAGGATTCGAAAGGGTTCAATTTAAACGCGTCCACAGTATAAAAAAAAAACTGTTAATCACCCACGGGGATGATTTCGATGAAATCATGCCAAGGAATCAAGCCTTTATCAAGGCCTTCAAGCTGATGCACAATTTGAGAATCAAGATAGGTGCAAGACCGGTGCATGTGGCATATTATGCAAAAAAATGGGCAATATTTTACCGGTATCTTCGTAAAAATGTGATGAGGAACGCAGTGAGGTGCGCCGTGGAAAATGGATATGAAGCGGTTACCTGTGGTCACACCCACTACCCGGAGCAGGTGGTTCTAAATGGCATCCAGTATATCAATACCGGCGCATGGACGGAATTTCCAGCATGTTACCTGGTCGTAACACCTGATAAAATAGCTTTAAAAACAATCAACGGTAACGCCATCAACTGATTGAAGAGCCCCGCAGCCCCCGCCGCGTCGGGATCTTCATTACACATCGACACGCTTTGGGGAATACACTCGCTTTTTCGGTTCACCCCACCTGAGCGTTGATCTGTTTAATTTTCTCCTTTCTCAAGAAGAATATTTCTTTTCACAATAGAAGCGGCTAACTTCTGGTCCCGTTCGGTCAGATCTGACACAAAAAACCTGTACCTCCCGTTTTTACCCAGGTTGCGTTCAGTTTCTTTGTTATCTTTTAAAAATCCCTCCACTTTTGCAGCAACAGGTTCGGAGGTATCCACAATGTTTACTCGTTTGCCTATTTTCACCTGGATAATCTTTTTTATCCGCACATAATGGGTAGACCCGAGAATAAGTGTATCGACCTGCTTGACCTTCAAGGGGTGGAGGTACTTTTTTATGATCATGGTTGTTTCAGGTTTTTTAATCCATCCCTCTTCCACCAACGGCACGAGAAGTGGGCAAGCCATCGAATATACTTTTGCTTCGGGGCTCATTTGTTTGATTTTCTCCTCATAAATGCCGCTTTCAATGGTTGTCCGTGTTCCGATAACCCCGATCATCAATTTTTTAGAATATGAAAGTGCGCGCTCAACTCCCGGCGTGATGACCTCAAATACCGGCAGGTCATATCTTTTGGAAACAGTTTCGGAAGCGATGCTGGAGATGGTGTTGCAGGCCGTCACTAGAAGGGTTGCCCCTTTGTTCAATAAAAATCCGGTATTCCGGAGGGCCCAACGGGTCACCGTTTCAGGGCTCTTGTCACCATATGGAGCACGGGCGGTATCGCCCAGATAGATCAGGTCGTATTCGGGGAGTTGTTTTATCAACTCTCGAACCACCGTCAGTCCACCAATGCCTGACCCCAAAACACCGATCACGGCTAAAATGCACCTCGTAGATCCAGATGGAAAAACCCGTCCATGGTTCCCTATACCTCAGTTGGGCGAAAGTCAAGAGTGTACCAGGTGCTGATCAAAGCGGTATTGTATCCTGCACCTGATTTAAATATTAGGAGACGGATCAACGATCCGATTGTTTTGACATCACTTTTCCCAGGCATTCTTTTAAGGGGCTGATTGGGATATCGTTATTAATGCCGGGGCAAACGGATGCCATCTCAGACCAATTGTCGATATCAACCATAACGGCCTTGATAAAGGGCCATTCACGGCACATACGGGGTTTTACCGGATGAATTAAACAGAGTCCGTTCCAAAACAGGCAGTAGCCGTTTCCCCCCTGCCTCAGGATCGGCTTTCCCCCTGACATCTGGCAATAGTCGGTAACAAAATTCCGTGGGTCCGCTTTAATATAGTTGGAAATAGCTGTGATATCTTCGGCGGCGATAAAAGTCCCCCCATACCCCTTGCAACAATTGCCACATTTTTTGCATTGAAAAACCTCCGAAAGCTCTAGGGTATCATAAGTCATGGCGTTTTTCCATCGCTCTTTTCAAGGTAACCTGATCCACATATTGCAGTTCACCGCCCATCGGTATCCCCGAGGCGATCCGCGACACTTTGATCGGACGTTTCCGTAGGCGCTCTGCAAGATATGATGCGGTTGCCTCTCCTTCAACATCTGTACCGGTTGCGATCACTACCTCTTTAACTGTTCCTTCCTCGATTCTTGAAATCAGTTCTCTAATCCTGATATGATCAGGGCCCACACCTGCCATGGGAGATAATACACCTTGAAGAACATGGTACACGCCTAGAAATGAGCCCGATTTTTCAATCGCCACCATATCCATCGGCTGTTCGACTACACAAAGCAGTGTTTCGTTTCTTGTCGGATTACTGCAAATGTCACAAACAGGGTTATCACTTAAGGAAAAACATCGTGAACATAACCGGATCTTATCTTTGACTTCAAGAATACTCCCTGCCAGCTGTTCTGCTTCCTTCCGAGGGACACCGAGCAGATAGATGGCGAGTCGTTCGGCGGTCTTTTCTCCAATTCCAGGCAGTTTGGAAATGTTCTGAATTAGATGCACTACAGGTGTTGGATAATAACCCATTCACATCAACCCCGGTATATTCAATCCGCCGGTGAGTTTATTCATTTCTGCTGAAACCATTTCCTGCGATTGTTCAAGAGCTTCATTGACCGCAGCGATGATAAGATCCTGAAGCATTTCAACATCCTCGGGGTCTACAACCTCCTTTTCGATTTGGATGGAAAGAATTTGATGCTTCCCGTTTGCCACCACTTTTACCATGCCGCCACCAGCGGTCGCTTCAACCATTTTTTCAGCCATTTCTTCCTGCAGTTTTGCCATATTCGACTGAAATTTCTGAGCCTGCTTTAACATCTTTCCCATTCCTTTCATGGAAACCTCCTATAGAATCCTGATATCGACAACTTTGCCGTTGAAAATTTCAACTGCATCAGCAACCAGCGGATGCTGAATCGCTTTTTGTTTTGAGTCGTTGGTTTTGTCTTTTTTCCGAGGCCTTTCATCCGGTTTGGATGGTTTGGCTTTTATACTGAGATGCATTTCTTTGCCAAAAAAGTCCCGGCAGATGCTCTCAAAGATCCTCATGTTTTTTCGCCGCTGAATCATTCGCAAATTGAAATCGTTGCCGTTGGCCTCAATCTCCAGGCTTTCTCCGGTTAATTTGGTTAAAGTACATTTTTTCAGAAAAGCGGCCAGAGACGGATTTTTCTCCGAGATCACATTCCTAAGCTTTTTCCAGGTGTTGTCCACATTGATATTGTCTTTGAGGGGCGGATCAAGTCCGGGCTTTTTTTTTATTGGATTACTGTTTTTTTTTAAATTTTTCTTCTGATCCACGGTGCCCTGAATTTCCTTTCTAAGATTATCGAGTTTTTCGATGAGCACGTCGATGGATAGAGCAGGCTCTATCTGAACCACCTTCATCAATATCATTTCAAGTGCTAACTTCGGCTGAATGGCGAATCTAATGGCTGATTCCTCTTCAAAAAGAATATTAAAAACCTGATTCAAAAAAATCTCAGAGATGTCTTTAACCTGCTCGACCATTGAACCAACTTCATCTGCCGAAAGATTAACCAGCCGATCGATCTTATCTCCCATCTTAACGATCAATAAATTTCTAAAGTGTTCAATAAGATCCTGATACAGCTTTTTCATGTCATGACCACTCGCATAGATTTCCTCTACCATATCGAGCATTCCTGAGGTGTCTTTCGAAACAATGGCCGTGGATAAATCAAAGATAATTTTTCTGTCTAAAACACCGAGCAACTCCAAGACCTGATCATGGGAAAGGGTACCGTCTGAACAGGTCATTACCTGATCGAGAAGGCTTAAAGCGTCTCTCATACTTCCGCCGGCCTCATGTGCTATCAGCCGTAGGCTCTCAATTGCAATATCAACACTTTCTTTAGAACAGATCGTTTCGAGATACTTTGAAATCGATTCCACATCTATCCGCCGAAAATCATGATGCTGACACCTGGAAAGGATGGTAACGGGGATCTTGTGAAGTTCGGTAGTAGCGAAGATGAACATGACATGTGACGGGGGTTCCTCCAGCGTTTTTAACAATGCATTAAAAGCAGCTAAACTGAGCATGTGGACTTCGTCTATGACATAGATCTTGTACAGGCTGTGGGCGGGCATATATTTGACATTCTCTCGAAGCTCCCTGACCTGATCCACGCTGTTGTTTGAGGCCCCATCAATTTCAAACACATCCACCGCATTCCCTGTGGTAATCTCCATACATGAACGGCAAACATTGCAGGGAACAGGGATCGGGCCCTCTTTGCAATTCATCGCCTTTGCCAAAACCCGGGCAACTGTGGTCTTGCCGGTTCCCCTCGGCCCTGAAAACAGGATCGCATGGGCGACCCGATTTGATCTAATCGCATTGGTCAGAGTCCGGGTAATATGACCCTGCATTACAATTTCATCAAACGTTTGTGGGCGGTATTTGCGTGCGAGTACAAGATAGGACATGGTGAAGGTTCTTCTTTGGTTTGTAACTTAAAATGAACGAAACAAAAAAATATGGAATTTTATTAATTGAAGATTTACTGTCCGCTTCAGGGGACTGCAAGGAGCTTCAAATACTTTTTGATTTTTTGGCGGAGAGAGAGGGATTCGAACCCTCGGTGCCGCTTTAAACAGCACACACGATTTCCAGTCGTGCTCCTTCAGCCAGCTCGGACACCTCTCCATCATATTTGCGGTCAATATCATCTTGTAAAAAACTTGCTCAACGTTATGGAGAGGATTAGCTAACACGCATAAAAAATAAAAACAAGATGTAAAAAGTCTTTAATATTGGATAATAGATCCGATCAAGGTAATCGTGCTTTTTGTCAAAGGAAAAAGACATTAGGGAGCGGTGAATATTTTATTTGCAGCCGATGCCGACACAGAAAATCATGGAAAAGATTGCGGATAGATGGAGCCCATGGAGTGGCGGTCTTGTCTTCATCGGAAACCTGTTTTCGCTGTTTGTTAAGGTTATCTATCTGATTTTATTAGTAATGAATGAAACCCATACGATACAGGTAATGTTTGAAATATGATGTCAGTCCTTTCAAGATGGTTTTCAATTTTAGTTAATGCCTCCTTTTTTCCGGATACGACAAAGTGTGAATCGTAATTGCGAGCCGCGAGTTCGCTGTTTTCATAGAATATGGGAATATCATGAAGCAATCGATAATCATCAACGATAGCGGTCATTCCTCCTTCTAAACATCGGGCTTCAAACAGTTCCACTTGTCTGGCTAAAGCTTCAAGTGCCCATTCTATTTCCATCATCCCGGCAATGACTGCAGAAGTATATTCCCCGAGACTGGCTCCCAAAACATAATCAGGTTCTATTCCGTTCTCGAAAAGCACCTGTGCCATCGCATATTCTACCATGATGATGGCGGTGCTGGAAAAACGGGTGTGGTCAAATTGGAAGGGCATATCATTCTCGGGACTGTAAAGCTCGCCTAGTACTGAATCACCCATGATGCGTTTAACAATTTCATCCAAGGATTTCATCCATTGCTTGAAAGAAGGGTTTTGAGCATATAGTTCCTTGCCCATATGGTAGTACTGTGAGCCCTGCCCTGAAAACATAAATATGGTGGGTTTATCCATGGAAAGACGCATCATCCATCGGTCTTTTGTCGGAAGCAGTTGCCGGTGGTGCATTATGAATAGCTGTTTTCTGTTTTCCGCTTCTGAATCTTTTGCTTGTTTTTTGAATCACCACATAAAAGACCGGGATGAAAATCTGCCATTTGGAGCCTTCCTTCATGATCTGGAGGGCTTCGGTCCATCCCTTGATGACGCCATTGACCGGTAAGGTGGCAGGTTTTTCCCGTTTGTAAGGGATGTCGAACTCGGTTAAGCTCTCTTTCTTGCTTATCGTTGTCTTAAGTGGGTAAGTCAACCTTGCGGTACTATGCAGTAAACATTGACACTATATCGGCTCAGATTGAAAACTGTCAATTTTTTGTGTAAAATCTGTGTCAGTCAATTTTTGAAAGAATATCATGTTTTTACGCACTTTGAACCTGGAACACTGAATCCGGAGCTGTACAGCTTAGGTTTCGCTAAAATGGGCTCAGTTTATTGCGCTTTAAACCGCTGTTCGATTATCAAAGCCGGTTTGATCAGCAGGGTGACAACAAGCATGCCGACGGCCAGAACGCCTATCCCTACACAGACCTCCACCCAACTGGGTGCGTAATCAACCACCTCGCCCAAGGGTGAAGGGACCAGTCCCGGCACAATCAAGCCCATGCCTTTTTCGAGCCAGATACCGATAAAAAGTAGAACACAGGCCGGAAGCAGCACCTTGGGGTTATTCCTGCCCGGGTTCCAAATCAGCGTCAACGTACCTAAAAGGTTCAGGCTGATCGCGGTCCAGATCCATGGGACCAGGGCAAAGTGACCTTTGAGACCGAAGTATAAATAGATAGCCGGCAGACTGTGATGGGTAGGTAGGTAAAACTCCTTGAAAATCTCGGAAAAGAGCATTATGAGATTAATTATTGCGGAAACGACAATGATCAGCCTCAGTTTGTTAAAGGTCTCTTTCTCGATTTTAAATGTGGTGGCGGTATGAACAATTACCAATACCACGGTTATCAAAGCCGGTCCGGCCGCAAAAGCGGATGCTAAAAATCGGGGGCCCATCAGCGGGTTGTTCCAAAAAGGCCTGGCAGGCAGTCCTTGATACAGAAAAGCCGTCACTAAGTGAATTGAAAAGGCCCAGAAAATTGAAAGAAAAACAAATGGACGGTATTTTTTTTCATCGGGTTCACGATTGTTGTACTGACAATAAAGGATATAGACAGGCACCAACAGGTTGAGGGCCAGATAACCGTTTAATACGATGATATCCCACGTGAGCAGCGATGAAGGCCAATTAAAAATGCCGATACCCGGTATCAGGTGCCACAGCTTAAGGGGACCGCCCATGTCGGCCGTAATAAACAACAGGCACATCACCAGGGCCCCGCAGGCCACACCTTCACCGATGATTACCACCTTGTGCAGATCCTTATCCCGAAACATGTAGGCAGGTAAAATCAACATAACGGCCGCTGCTGCCACACCCACCAGAAACGTAAAATTACCGATATAAAATCCCCAGCTGACAATATCGGACATATTGGTAGCAGAAAGGCCTAAGTGCGTTTGAACGACATAGGCATAGACACCCAGCATAATCATTGCGGCCAAACAACACAGATATATCTGATAGCCGATACCGCCTGACAGATTCCACCTGATGGTATCCGTAACAAACGATATAATTCCTTTTTCAGGAGACTTTTTCAGCATCGTTTTTTCCTGCAATTAGTCGATGAAATACCAGTATTTTGGATCCGTCCCCAGATCCTCCTTAAATCTGAAAACCTTCTTGTGCTTCAGGACAAACCTGATTTCGCTCTTGGGGTCCAAAAGATTTCCGAACACCCTGGCACCGGTTGGGCAGGCTTCAACACAAGCGGGAAGTCGGCCTTCTCTGCTCCTCTGCACACAAAAGGTACATTTCTCCATCTGTCCCTTAGCACGCATCCGGTTGCCGAGATAATGCTGCTTTTTGGTCATTTCCGCTGCGGGAACATAGGGTTCGTTCCAGTTGAATCGGCGACCGTAATAGGGGCACGCTGCCATACAATACCTGCAACCGATGCACCAGTCATAGTCCACGACGACAATTCCGTCGGGCTCTTTCCAGGTGGCCTTGGTGGGGCAGGCCTTGACACACGGGGCTTTTTCACAGTGGAAACACTGAACCCCCATATAGAAATGGTCCTCAACCGGCACTTCATGGAAGTATTTTCCGTCGCCGACCTCAGGAGACATTTGACCGTGTTCCATCTCAAAAATACGAATATATTGCATATTAGACTTGCGATCGAGGTTGTTCTCCTTGATGCAGGCAGCCACGCATTCCAAGTAACCTTCACAGCGGGTGAGATTAAAGGCATAGCCAAATAAAACCCCGTCTATGGACGCCTTGGAGCTCATCTGGATATTCACGCCTTGCTTCATTTTGGCTAAACGCTCAAGGCGTTGAATCGTCTCTTCTTTTTCCTCCTGTGTCATGAGACGGTAGTGCTTCTTGAAGTATTCCTGCCACCGTAAGGAAAGCTCTTCTTTCGATCCAAACATCCCCGTACCGCAACCCGAAAGCAATGCGGCACTGCCCATTGCAGCGGTCTTGGCGGCGCCTTTGAGGAATTCTCGTCGTCCGTTTGATTTCACCTGCAGACGGCTGTTCTCCCTTTGCCTTCGATGATCCTTATTGTTTCGGGGGGGCATCCTGTTTCCTTAGTTTATAAACGGACTTGAATAAATTTTGGGCCATCGCTTTTTAAAAAGCGGCGAATGGGGATCGTGACAGGAGACACAGTTTTTGACCACCCGTTTGCCGGCCCAGTAAGAGATGCGTTTACCGTGGGCACCACCCACCCAATCTTTTTTTTGTCTGAAATGGCATTGCCCGCACATTTGATAGCTGTGGTCCATGTCGATTTGGACCCCCTTTTCGGTTGTCAAAAAATCACGCTCATCCTCTTTATGACAGGTAAAACATGATAAGGGTTTTTCCTGACCCCCATGATCGAGGACGATGTCCCCATGCGTTATTTCGGCGGCCTGTGATACGGCAACATATTTATTATTGTGACAGTCATTGCACCTATAACGCTCCATTTTGTCCTTGCGGGTTTCGGTCCAGAAAAGCCCTCCCTGGTATGGGGTCTGGACCAAAATGGTTTTTTCCGGAAGCGATAAGACCGAATCAACCTTCTTTTCATCATCAAAGGGAACAGTGGCCTTTTTATAAATCTGAACGACACCACCCTCATCGGAATATGCAGTCCAACCCGCGAATATAACGAGCAGTACGGCCAATGTCCCCCAAAAGCAAGTTTTTAACACGGGTGTTTTCTTATGGAAAATCATCCATTTCCCTTTTCGCTCCGTTATCGCCGAAATGGTTCCACCTGAAGATCAGGCACGTGGCACTGTCTGCAATTACCCCGCGAAGGATGCTCCACACGAATGGCCGCCACCGTCCCCGGACCCACATGGCAGGCAATACAGTTACCTCTCATCTGCAGATCGTGCGGAATGGGTACCGGAGCACCCGGGAGGTGAGATCTGCCGAGGCGGGGGGGAGGAATACTCCGCCAGTCGATAGCCCTGAAGAGAGTGTCCGTTACGGGCCTGACGTGACATTGCATGCAGCTTTCCAGGTCAGCGTGGGGCGTGACCGGTGTAATCTTTTTTAAAGATTCCGTCCAGCCTCCGCTGGCATGGCATGTCAGACACCCAAGGGTTATGCCGTGCGCCTCCACCGGATGCGGAATCTCGGGCGGTGAACCCGGATACTGTCTGCGGGAGTAGTATTGGCTGAGGGTCCGCCCGGTGGATGTGCTTTTCAGATAGGCATCGGAGATCAGGTCATACTTTTCAAAAATGGTTTTCCCGTTATGATCAAAATCAAAGCTCGCTGTTTCCAATACCGTCGCGATAATCTCCTTCGGGGCGTAAGTGATAGCCGAAAACACGACCAAGGGTAACGCTACGATACAGATTCCGGCAAAAACGAGAAAAACCTTCCCGATCTTCTGGTCCGCCTTATGATTTGGCTTTTCTTCCATCACCCTCTCTCCACTTTTACGGCGCATTTTTTATAATCCGGCTGTTTGGATATGGGGCAAAATGCATCCAGGGTGACCTCATTGATGAGGTGTTTTTCATCGAAGAAGGGAACGAAAACCATACCCTTTGGTGGAATTCCCCGGCCGTTGATACTTGCGGGCATCTTCACCGAACCTCTCCGGGACGAGATTTTGACCTTGCTTCCGTTTACAATGCCCAATCGGGCCGCATCGTCGGCGTTAATCTCCACATAGGACGACGGCACCGCCCTGTGCAGAATGGGGATGCGCCGGGTCATGGAACCCGAATGCCAGTGTTCCAGAACCCGACCCGTATTGAGCCAGAAGGGGTATTCGCTGTCAGGCGATTCCGCTGCCGGTTCATAGGGCCTCAGCCATATCCAGGCCCTATGATCCGGTTTGCCATAAAAATCGAAACCCTCTCCCTTGGCGGCCGGATCGTACTTGGGATTGAAACGCCATTTTGTCTCCATTCCGTTGACAAAGGGCCACTGCACGCCGGATCGCGCTTGAAGGACCTTGTAAGGCGCCATCCGGTGTTTAGGATTGTCATGGAATTGGATATACTCATTCCAGATATCTTCGATATGGGTTTCTCTGCCCCACGGAAACTGCTTTTCGTATCCCAGCCTTCTGGCAACTTCAATTAGCTGCCACGAGTTGCACATGGTGTTGCCAGGGGTGGGAGTAAGTTGCTCGTTGTGTTGGGTGCGCCTTTCCGAGTTTCCGAAAAAACCTTCCCGCTCGATCCACAAGGCCGATGGCAGCACCACATCGGCGATGTCATACGTGGGAGTCGGATATATTTCAGACACGACGACGAACCGATCCTCTTTTTGGGCACCGTCTCGATACCGGTTCAAATTAGGCATGGTGACCATGGGGTTTGTGGCCTGGATCCACATGAGCCGGATATCGCCCCGGTCCAGGGCCCGGAACATTTCCACGGTATGATAAGTGGGTTTGGGATCGATGTTTGTTACTGGCACATTCCAGATTTTTGCGGCCAACTGGCGGGCCTTTTCCTTCATGACCACGCCATGGGGAAGCTTGTGTGTCAACGTGCCCACCTCTCGCACCGTACCGCAGGCACTGGGTTGTCCGGTCAGGGAGAACGGACTGTTGCCGGGAGTGGAGATCTTCCCCACCAAAAGATGAATATTGTAGATAAGGTTGTTGATCCAGGTTCCCCGGGTGTGCTGGTTCGGTCCCATGCACCAAAATGAGGTCACCTTCTTGTCCGGATTCCCGTAAAGCGCCGCCAGATATTTGATGTCTTGGGCGGAAACACCGGATATTTTTTCGACCTTCTCGGGGGTGTAATCCTTCAAAAACGCCTTGAACTGCTCAAAATCAACAGTTTCTGCTTTATCTTTAAACTTGAAATGATCTTCGATGCCATAGCCGATGTTGGTTTTTCCTTTATGAAAGGAAACATGCTTGTTCACAAAGTCCCAATTCACCCACTTGTTGTGGATGATCTCATAGCAGATAGCATTGGCCACAGCCAGATCGGTCTGGGGCCTAAACAGAATCGATTTGTCCGATGCCTGGCTGCTTCGGGTGGTGCGAGTGGCAAAATCGATGATCTTGATATGTCCCTTACTCTTACGGTTGGCGAGCATTCTTGAGAAGAGGACAGGATGCATTTCAGCCATGTTATTGCCCCAGGTGATAAAAACGTCTGCGTGATCGATGTCGTCGTAACAGCCCATTGGTTCGTCCAGACCGAAACTGGTCAGGAATCCGGTGACAGCGCTGGCCATGCAGAGTCGGGCATTTGCTTCCACATTGTTGGTGCCGATGCAGCCCTTGAACAACTTGGATGCCACATATCCGTCGGGAATCGACCATTGTCCGGACCCGTAAATGGCTACGGCGTCCTTGCCGTGGTCTTTGATCGTCTCTTTCATTTTTGCGGCCACAAGATCGAGGGCTTCTTTTAAGGGAACCTCAACCAGCTTGTCGTTTTTGCGAACAAGTGCCTCTGTTACCCTATCTTTGCCATAAAGAACCTGGATCGAATGATAGCCTTTGACACAGCACAGCCCTTTATTGACAGAACAATTGGGATCGCCTTTTACGGCCACTGCCCGACCGCCGGCAACACCGACCAGAAGACCGCATCCGGTGCCGCAAAATCGACAGGGCGTCTTTTTCCATTTAATCCTCCCCGAAGATAGATCTAACTTTTCCCAGGCACCGAAACTGATTCCAGGAAACAGCACCCCAGCGGTAGCGGCTGCACTCTGGGCGGCCACGAGTTTTATGAACTCTCTTCTGCTAATGTCCATTTGCTACTCCTTCTGTCTATCCTTCGTTTGCTCATCGGTATGGCCAAAGGTCATCCCAAGAGACTGTAACGATTTCAATTTATTAAGCTTTTTTTGCAATTCCTTTTCCTTTTTTTCATCCGCTGTATCGGTCACAAGGATCAGGATTTCTTCATTTTCGGCAACCATCACTTCACAGTGATCGAGGGTTGTAAGATCATTTAACAGGGCTTGTTTGGCGCCCGGCTTGGGGTAGGCCAGATAGCTGAAAAAAGGCATGAATTCCCCCTTTGTGATATCGTGTGGATAAGCGTTCCTTAACAAAGCTGCCCACTACAGTCTTTGGCATAAATCAATTCTATTAAACCGGCGTGCAGACAGGGGCAGCAATGACATTCTTTAATTGCCGGATTGAGAGTTTTTTAGTTTTTACAGGAGAAGCTGTATGGCTGAAAGCCGGTCCGGACACGGCATTTGTCATTTTCGACCCGGAATCCACTTTTTGTCCTGTACTCAGCTTTTCAGCCCATCCGCATAAATCTCCACCGGATGTTTCACCATGACCCTGTCTCCCGCCTTTGAAAGCACGTCAGAAAGCTGGATCATGCATGCAGGACATCCGGTGGCCACAACAGAACATCCGGTTGACGCGATATTATCCCGCTTTCGTTTTCCGATTTCAGTTGAGATATCATAATACTGAATGTTAAAACTCCCTCCGAGACCGCAGCACCGGTCGGGTTCGGGCATCTCCGCCAAACGGTACCCGGGATTTGCCTGCACGACGGTTCTGGGTTCGTCGGATATTCCCAAAGATTTTTTAAGATGGCAGGGGTCGTGGTATGTGACCCGGACCGCACGGTCATCTTTTCCGGGAGTTCCCTCTTCCACGCCTGTCTTTGACACGAGAAACTGGTTAATATCAAGGGTCTTCTCGGCAATCGCCTTCACTTTTACCCGGATGTTTCGGGAATCATCCTGGACCATCATGGGCCATATTTTCTTAATGGTGGAAGTGCAGGTGGCGCAGGCGGTGATCAGATAATCAAATGATTCCTTCTCAAATTTTTCCACATTGTGCCGGACCAGTTGATTAAATGTTTTCATATCTCCGGAAGAGACAGCCGGAATGCCGCAGCATCCCTGATCTTCCGGCATAAAAATTCCCACCCCGTGATAGTCGAGCACATCCACAATCGCCCGGGCTATATTCGGAAAAATTTTATCCATGAGGCAGCCCACATAGAAACCGACTTTGAGGCCGGAGCGCCCCCCCGGGGCCGTATTCAGATAAGGGGTTATCTGATGAAAGGGGACCGGTGTAAGGGGCATGAAATGACGGTCTCCGATCAGAGGAAAAGCAAATCGGGCACAAGAGGTTCCGATAAGATCATTCACCGGTTTGGTGAAGAATTTCTGAAATTTTGTTCCCCATTCCACAAGCCGATCAAAGAGTTCCGGACGAGCCAGCATTCCGCGCAGAATTGCTTTTTTTACCGCGGGAAGCCCCATATAGCCAGTAAGAATCGCCCTGGCTCTGATAAAAATCTCCAGAACATTCACCCCGCTGGGGCAGTTGTCTGCACAGGATCCGCAGAGCAGACATTTGTTCAGACGCTCATAAACGCCCTTTGGCTCCTTGAACATCTCCTGCATCAGGCCATCTAAGAGCGCCAGTTTCCCCCGGGCCACATCAGATTCACGCCCGGTCTCTGCAAAAAGCGGACACACCGACTGGCACATACCGCACCGCATACAGACCACAAGCTGCTCTTCTAACTCCTTCATCAATTCTGTCAGCGTTTTTATATCGGACACAATCATACTCCTTATGTTTTAAGCAATTTGAAAAATTGCTTAACAGTAAAACAAATTTGCAATTTGTTTGCAAAGTGCTCTGTAGTTAATCGCCGATAACTTTCCCGGGATTGAGAATGTTATTGGGATCCAGTGCTCCCTTGACACGTTTTGAGTAATTAATGGCAGCCATGCCGGTCTCTTTTTCCAAAAAAGCGGATTTGGCGATGCCTGTTCCGTGTTCTCCGGAGAGGGTCCCGCCCAGTTCCAATGCTCTGTCAAAGATGGCTGCAATGGCCGATTCCACCCGTTCCCATTCTGTCTTGTCCCGGCGGTCGGTGAGGATCGTCGGATGAAGATTCCCATCCCCCGCGTGGCCGAATGTACCGATGGAGATATTATATTCCTCAGCGATATTCTGCATAGCTCGCACCATATCAGGAATTTTGCTTCTCGGAACGGTGGCATCTTCCAGAACCAGAGTGGGCTTCAGATTTGCCAGCGCGGAAAGGGCACTGCGCCGGGCAGCCCACACGCTGTCCCTCTCTGAAGCGTCCTTTGCCACACGGACAGAGGTCGCCCCGTTCTTCCGGCACAGGGATTCAACTTTCTCAGCATCTTCCACCACCGGCGCGGGATGCCCGTCAAACTCGATCAGCAACAAGGCCGCAGCATCTGTGGGAAGCCCGACATGGCTGAAATCCTCCACTGCTCGGATGGTGAAGTTGTCCATGAATTCCAGTGTCGCGGGGACAATCCGGCTGGCGATGATCCCAGCCACTGTTTCCGAGGCTTTGTCCAGTTTGTCAAACACTGCCACCATCGCCTTCTGAGATGCGGGAAACGGGATCAGCTTGAGGATGATTTCATTGAATATGCCCAGTGTCCCTTCCGAGCCGATCATCAGACCACCGAGGTTATAGCCGGTAGCGCATTTTACTGTTCGGGAGCCGGTCTTTACCAGTTCTCCGTTCACATCAAAAAACTGAATCCCCATGACATAATCCCGTGTGATTCCATATTTCAGGCCGCGCAGTCCGCCGGCATTTTCGGCCACGTTTCCGGCAAGCGTGGAAACGTCCTGACTCCCGGGATCCGGAGGATAAAAAAGGCCCTTTGCCTCAACTGCCGCGGCAAGCTTTGCTGTCACCACCCCGGGCTGAACCACCGCATACATATCCGCTTCATTGATCTCCAAAATCCTGTTCAGCGTGTTCGTCAGAACAACCACGCCGTCATCAGGAAACGGAATGGTTCCGCCGCTCAGGTTGGTCCCCGCACCGCGTACTGTGAGCGGTATGCGGTTCTCATTGCAGAGACGCACGACATGGCTCAGAGCTTCGCTTGTGACAGGCCGCAATGCGGCTGCAGGTAAGACCGGATCTAAAACTGCGGCATCATAAGCATAGGTGAACAGGTCGGCCTTGTCGGTGAACACATTCTCACTGCCGACCTTTTCCCGGAATTCTTTTAATAATGATTTACGAATCATAATCTTCTCCCGTTTATAAAATAAACATAAGTGTAAACTTAGTGATTACCAAAACTCTTGATCTGGAGCGTTTAAAAATGGGGTAATATGTTTTTTCAGAGCATCTAAGATTAAAGAACAAGATAAAGATTAAGTTTGGGTATTTCAACTGCCACAGCGAAAAATGCTGACCGGCACAACTTTCAGCGCAGGCATTTTCGCCTGAGGATCCAGCGGCACCGAACTCATCAGAGCATTGAAGTTGGGGGTGTTAAAATGGTTCGGGGCAAAGAGATAACCAGCTGTCAGGCTTTTGCTTATCCTGAGCTTCGATGTAACCTCACCGTAGGGGCTGATCACGCGAACCGGGTCGCCGTCTGAGAATCCCTCCCTTTCCGAGTCATCAGCGCACATACCCACAAATGACTCAGATGATGTGCCTTTCATCAGCCGGCCGGCCCGCCGCGACATCTCACCGGTATTGAAATGACCGATGAGTCGTCCTGTGATGAGAACATAGGGGTAATCGTCTGTGGCCTCCATGAGGTTCTCAGGTGGACAGGCCGGAACAAACCGCGCCCGCCTGTCTCTGAAAGCGAACCCGTCTTCATAAAGCCGGGGCGTGCCCGGATGGGATTCGTCGTAACAGGGCCAGAATACACCCGAGGATTCTTTCAGCCTTTTGTAAGAGACGCCGCTGTAAATGGGAATGGTCTGCCGAATCTCCTCCCATATCTCCTCTGCTGATCCGTAATTCCATTCATGGTCCATGGCCTTCGCCATATCCTGAAGGATCTGCCAGTCCGACCTTGCCTCGCCCGGAGGGGTCAGTCCGCCGAACGTATATTGAATCCGCCTGGCCGCGTTGGTAAAGGTCCCTTCCTTCTCTCCCGTGGCTGCCGCGGGGAAAACAATATGCGCATATTTTGACGTCTCAGTGGGGAATATATCCTGCACAATGAGCAGTTCCAGACGCTGCATCATCCAGGAGACAAAGTTCGACTGGGGCTCGGACATGACAGGATTTTCGCCGATCACCCAGAGGGCGCGGATTTTTTCGTCGGCGATATCGTGAATCATCTCCGGCGCGGAAAGTCCCGGATCTGACGGAAGCACCGAATCCCATATCGCTCCGATGTGAAGCCTTGCGGCCTCGTCCCAGAGGTGCATGTGCCCCGGCAGCACATTCGGCAAAGCGCCCATGTCGCTCGCGCCTTGAACATTGTTCTGTCCTCTCAGCGGTGACACGCCGCATCCCGGCTTGCCGACATTGCCGGTGAGAAGGGCAAGATTGACAAGGGCTGAGACATTGTCTGTTCCGCGGGCGTGCTGAGTCAGTCCCATTCCCCATATATGAATGGTCTTTCTGCCGCAGATCATCTCCGCCGCTTTCTCCAACTCTTCACGTTGTACTCCGGCTTTTTCACATGCCTCGTCAATATCAACGGCTTCAAGGGATTTCAGATACGCATTGAAACCGATGGTGTGACGTGCGCAGAATTTCTCATCATGCCAGCCGTTTGAACGGATGATCTTTGCCAGCGCGTTCAGCCAGTAAATATCCGCTCCGGGCTTGGGTTTAAGGTGAATCGAGGCGAACTTTGTCAGACCGGTGGCTCTCGGATCAGCCAGAACCAGATTCGCCTTTCCCTTCCGCACACGACTGCGCATCCGCATCCATACCATCGGATATGTCGCCATTGTATTTGCGCCAACAATGACAAAAGTTTCTGTCTGGTCGAAGTCTTGCAGAAAGGTACTGACCGCACCGAATCCGAGCTGTTTTCTGAGTGCGGCTTCGGACGGACCGTGACAGAGCCGGGCGCAGTTATCAATAAGGTTGTTGCCGATGACCGACCGCTGGAATTTTTGGGAAAGATACGCCTCTTCGTTGAGAATTTTGCCTGAACAGAGCATTCCCACACTCTCCGGACCGTGGCGGTCCATAATCTCTTTCAGCTTTTTGGCGGCACCGGATATCGCTTCATCCCAGGAGGCGCTTTCAAGTTTGTCGCCTTTGCGGATGAGCGGTGTTGAAAGTCGCTCTTTGCTGGTCAGCATCTCATGAACAGTGACGCCTTTGATGCAAATATACTGGTCATTCAGGTCCTTATTGTGCCCGGAACCGGTTTTGACAGGTATTCCGTTTTCATCTGTTGATAAATCAAGATTGCAGCCTACGCCGCAGTACGGACATATAATCGGAATTGTTGTTTTCATAAGATCGCCTCTGTTTCTTGTTCAGACAGCTTCCCACAGGATTCTCTCAAACCGGATGGGGATGACAATATATGTTTTCAACTGTATAGTATAAATCAAAAAAATAGCAAGAGTTTTATTTGTGCAGCTAAAATAGAAAGAATTATCCGGATATAGATTCGAACTTAAACGGACCCAATATGTCGACGAACGGCTCGATTCTATTAAATCGACCGCTACGGCCATTGCATACCTAAAAGAACTGCATCGAATTTTCGGCGACCGGACCACTGCCATGTCCGCCTATAACTGCGGGGACTATCGGGTGTTGAGGGTCAGCCGAAGTCAAAACGTCAATTATCTCGACAATTTCTGGGATCTATACGCACGGCTTCCCAGGGAAACGGCCCGGTATGTTCCCGGGTTTCTGGCTACCCTCCATATGTTCCGAAATCCGAATCAATATGGTCTGAATGCCGTCAATCGCGATCCACCGATGAAACTTGAAACCGTTATTGTGCCCAAACAAGTTCATCTTGAAGACATTATGATATGTCTTTGGGGCGTTTTTTTTGCGGTTAAACGGATTGACGCCCCGCAGCAAAATCTACCCGAACCAAGCACTCTATATGGTAATGATACCGATATCATGAAATGCCGTTTTCTGTTGATCCCCCTGGTTGTCATCGTGGCTTCATGTGTCGGCACGTCAGCCATCTTCCCCCAGAAAGACGCTGATTACAAACCTCATGAAGTGATCGTGAAGTTTAGAAAGGCCACGGGCCAGGATAAAATAGACACCGTTTTCAAAGCGCTAAATCTTCAAACAATTCGTACATTTACCCTTCCGAACCTCTTTTTGATCAAGATTTTAGATGGAAAAACTGTTGAAGAAACAAAAAAAATATTGCACCAGTATCATGACGTTTTGTATGCTGAACCCAATTATACCGTTCGATTGACCGAATGATAAATGTGAAAGGGGGCCCAATGAAAAGAATTATTGGAATATTCATCATTACGATGTTCATCCTGGTACCAATGGCAGGGGCTAACGATGCCGATCCGGTTCCCGCGTACGTAAAAGCACCGACCGGCGATTATGTTCCAGGTGAACTGCTGATTAAGTATAAACCGGAAGTTCGCTCAGCCACCGCTGCCTATTACCAGACCCAATATGAGGTTACGACCGTGAAGTCGTTTAACGCCATCGGTGTCGATCACGTGAAACTTCCCCAGACCATGACCGTTGAAGGGGCTTTAGAGGTTTTTCAAAGCGATCCAAACGTTGAATATGCCGAACCCAATTATTATCGATATGCCACAGGCACACCAGATGATACCTATTTTGGTTTACTTTGGGGTATGCACAACACCGGCCAGACTGTCAACGGCACTGCCGGCACGCCGGACGCCGACATTGACGCCCCGGAAGCGTGGGATATCACCACCGGAAGCAGCAGTGTCGTTGTCGCGGTTGTTGATACCGGCGTATCCCAACATAATCCGGATCTTTCCGGTAATTTGTGGACCAATCCGGGGGAGATCCCAGGAAACGGTCTGGACGATGACGGAAACGGATATGTGGATGATGTCCGCGGGTGGGATTTTGTTTTTGATGACAATGAACCCAACGATGCCAATGGTCACGGCACGCATGTGGCCGGCACCGTCGCGGCTGTGGGAAACAACAGCACGGGGGTAACTGGCGTCAGCTGGAGTACAAAGATCATGGCACTGCGGTTTCTCGATAGTAGCGGATATGGTTATACATCGGACGCCATTTCGGCCATCTTGTATGCCAATGCCAATGGTGCACATGTGATTAACAACAGCTGGGGTGGCAGCGGATATAGCCAGTCCTTAAAGGACGCCATCGATGCGTCATCGGCCGTGGTGGTGTGTGCCGCCGGAAACGGCGGAAGCGACTTGATCGGCGACGACAACGACGCGGTTCCCTTTTATCCGTCCAGTTACACCAGTTCAAATTTAATCGCCGTAGCTGCCACCGACCAGAACGACAACCGGGCCTCTTTTTCCAATTATGGCCCCACATCCGTGGATGTGGCCGCGCCTGGGGTCAACATTTTAAGCACCCTTTCAACGGTCGAATCCGGGGATTACGGTTACAAGTCCGGCACCTCCATGGCAGCTCCCCATGTGGCCGGCCTGGCGGCATTAATCCACACGGTCTCTTCATCAGCGAGTTCCGGAAATCGGACACTGGCTGCAACCGACATCATCCAAACAATCAAAGACACCGTCGATCCCCTGTCATCGCTTTCCGGCGTGATCGCCACCGGCGGGAGGATCAATGCTTACACTGCGGTTTATTCTGGCGGCAATGGAGATGGCGGCGGATGCTTCATCGCCACCGCCGCCTTTGGATCGATCATGGACCCCCACGTCAAGATCCTGCGCCACTTTAGAGACCGCTACCTGAAAACCAGCCGGCTGGGCCGGACGTTTGTCAATTTCTACTATAAACAATCGCCGTCCATTGCAAAAGCCATTCAATCGAATGAAAGTTTGCGTCAGGCCGTTCGAACCGCACTGCTTCCGGTGGTGGGCTTAAGCTGGGTGACCTTAAAACTCGGTCTTCTGCCTTCGATGGTTCTTTTCCTCGCCCTTGCCGTTTTCGGTTGCGCATTTGTGGCGAAAAAGAGAACAGGTGCAAAAAGATGATTTAAGGAACAAATACCTTTTGCCATAAAAAATAAAAAATTCACAATTAAATAACTGAGGCGTTAACAAAATGGGCGAGACAGGGACTCGCCCGTTTTGATCCGTATCGGACGAGTAGAATGCCGGTTTATGGATATAAGGCGTTTAACACAAAGGGAAAGCGCGTGTCTGGCATTTCTGAAAACGGGAGCCTTCAACATATCCTCAGGCAATAACCGTGCCGGAAGCAAAGATTCCACCAAAGCCATCTGACGTTGATTATAAGCAAAAACAGGCCACAATTTAAATATTGATCATTTAGCGGAAGCCATGATTCCGACCAATATTATTTAGCCTGCAAACGATTCACTTTGGGCAAAGTCAGAGGCAACCTTTATTCATCCCTCTTCCGACGGCACCGGCCGCGGTTTGCCGTTCTCGTCGATGGCGACGCAGGTGAAGACCCCTTCCGTCACCTTCACCCGATGTTTACGATCTCGGCTGCGCAGCACATAGGCTTCGATCAGCAGGGTGATCGAGGTGCGCCCGACCTTGACGACATCGGCATAAACGCACAGCACGTCGCCGACCCGCACCGGACGGTGGAATTCCATGCCCTGCACGGCCACCGTCGCCACCCGTCCCCGGGCATGCCATGCGGCGGAGATACCGGCGGCGAGGTCCATCTGCGACAACAACCAGCCGCCGAAAACATCGCCGCTGGGGTTGGTGTCGGCTGGCATGGCCAACGTGCGGATCGCAGGCTTGCCCTTGGGATCCGGGTCGCCCGGTGCCGTGATGATCAAATCGGGGTCCAACTGATCAATGGATGCAGTCATGAACTTATCCCTCTCCACATAGAAGTTTTACCATTTGCACGGTCATATCAGCTCCCTTTCCTTGAACTGCGAACGTAAAAACCAATCCGTTCCGGTAGCCATTGGCGGGTGTGCGCTAAATGACTTTTCCCGGGTTCAAAATGCCTTTGGGGTCGAATGCAAGCTTGATATTCCTCATCAACCTGGCGCCCTCTTCCCCCAGTGATTCTGCCAAATAGAGTTTCTTTGCAAACCCGATACCGTGTTCGCCGGATACCTTGCCCTTGAATTCCTTGCCCTTATCGTACATATGCTGAAAAACTTGATGTAGTTTTTCCTTCCACTCATTTTCTGCAAGCGCGTCCCTGAGGGCATACAAGTGCAGGTTCCCGTCTCCGGCATGGCCGAATCCCATTATACGGATATCGATCTTGTCATGGAGCGTGTCCACGTATTTGACGAACTTGGCGACCTCACTACGCGGAACCACCACATCGCATTCGTCCATTTCGGTGGTCGAGGCATGGATCGCCTCCAGAAAGACCCCCCGGGTCGACCATATGGCCTCCTGACGCTCCTGGGTGTCGGAAATGAATACGTCCAGGGCACCGGCATCCAGGCAGATAAAGGCTACATATTCATAAATTGTCTCAATTTCCTGTTTGCTGTTGCCGTCAAAAGAGAGCAGCAGGTAGGCATCGGCCGAATCGTCCGGAAATTTTCGGCCCAGATAATCTTCCGCGGCTTTGATGACGTCTTTTTCCATATATTCGATGGCCGTGGGGATCGCCTTTGATTTGATAATCTTGGGCACGGTGTCGATAGCTATGTCCAGGTTGGGAAACGGCACGAGCAGGCTGATCATTTTCTTCGGCTTGGGAATCAGCTTTAAAATCGCCTTGGTGACGATTCCCAGAGTCCCCTCAGACCCGATCATTAGGTGCAGCAAGCTGTAGCCGGAGCTGTCCTTGACGGTCTTGCCGCCCATCTCCATGATATCCCCGTTGGGCAGCACGACTTCAAGACCCCTGACAAACTCCCGGGTCACACCATATTTTACGGCCCGCATCCCGCCGGCATTGGTGCTGATATTTCCGCCGATGGTGGCTGTTTTTTCACCGGGATCCGGCGGGTAAAACAGGTCGTGTTCCTCCACCAGTTTGGTAACCTCCATGAGCATGACACCCGGCTCCACCGTGAGCGTCAAATTGTCTTCATCCAGTTCAAGGATTCTATTCATCTTACAAAGGTTGATCATGATGCCCCCGTGAACGGCCACAGCCCCGCCCACCAGGCCGGTCCCCGCCCCCCTGGGTGTAACGGGAATGTTCTTTTCGTAAGCATATTTCATGATCTTAGAAACCTCTGCGCTACCGACAGCTTCCACCAACACTTCGGGAAATTTTTTCATGCCGGAAAGTTCGTCATGACTGAAATCTTCATTGATTTCATCACCTGCCAAAACCCGGTCTTTTTCGCAGACCGAAATTAAGAATTCGATATCTGCATTATCAACGGCTTTATGACTCATCGTTTTTTCCTCCTGGCAATCTGCTATCGAATCAGCCGACTGGTTATATTTTGCACTCGACACTGCTCTCATAGCCCTCGTATGCGGCTATTTTATCGATCAGCTTGGGAACGACCTCATAGATATCACCCACTATGGCATAATCAGCGACCTCGAACACAGGGGCCTTTTCATCCGTATTGATGGCGACGATACAATCGGAATTGTTCATGCCTGCCACCCATTGAATAGCACCGGAAATACCGCAGCTGATGATAAGCTTCGGTTTTACGGTCCGACCGGAAAGACCGATCTGATTCCTGGCATCCACCCAGCCGGCCTCGATCAACGGCCGCGTAGTCCCGATCTTGGCGCCGAGAAGCTTCGCCAGATCATAGATCATGGCCATGTCCTCTTCCTTTTGAACACCTCGACCGGCAGCAACGATCACTTCAGCCTCTTCGATCGTCTCCACTTTCTCCTTGCGTTTGACCTCCAACACCTTGATTTTGGAGGCCAGCTTGCGTTTGGCAATTTCGCAGGGTGTAATTTTGCCTTCGGGTTTATCCAGACATTCAGGCGCCGAAAATATTTTATACCGAACCGTGGCAAACTGTGGTCGGTGATTGGGTGTATAGATATGGGCCATGATGTTACCGCCGAAGGCGGGCCGGATTTGATCCAGATCGGTGTTCTCCTGGACATCGAGAATGGTGCAGTCCGCGGTCAGCCCCGTCCGGAATCTCGCTGCCACCCTGGGCGCCAGCGAGCGCCCCACGGTAGTTCCGCCGATGAGCATAATGGACGGTTCCAGTTTATCCAGGAAGTCTTCCAGCACCGCAGCGTACGGCTCGATCCTGAAATGCGCCAGTTCCTCTTGGTCGTAAAGGAACACCTCGTCTACGCCATAACGAAGGAGGTCCGCGGCGCGCTCCTTGATATTGTGCCCCATGAAAACGCAGTAGACGGGATGATCGATTTTCGCGGCCATCTCTCTGGCCTTGCCGATGAGTTCGTAGGTAACCGGGTGGATTTCACCGTCTCCGTGATCGACATAGACGGCAATTCCTCTCCAAAGACTCTTGTCAATGGCTACGACGGCTTCCTCAACAAATTCGAATACCCCCTCCGGGCCGTTCTTGACGCACAGTTTGCAGACCTTGCAGCTTTCGTTTATTACGAGTTCCTTTTTAACTGCATAATACCCTTTGGTATCGGCACCGGCGCCGCTGACGGCGCGTTCAACGACTTCAATGGAATCAAAGGGACAAAGCTCAATCAACTCTTCATGATTATCGATCTTTTCTTGATGAACGGCTATTTTTCCCATCACAGTCCTCCTACACAAATTTGCCTTCGACCAGTTTGTCAAACAACTTATCGGCCAGTTCATCCCCGCTTCCGGTCCACATTTCACTGTCCGCTTTGGCCTCCGGCGGAAAAATCTTCAGTACCTGTGTCGGGGAGCCGTTCAAACCGTATTTTTTCTCATCTTTGTCTCTGAAGTCCTTCAGCCGGAACACCGGGATTTCCTTGTCTTTGGTCTCCATCTTCAGCTTGAAAGACGGCAGGCGCGGCTCGAAGATCCCCTTTTCCACGGTAATTAGGCAAGGGAATTCGATTTCAACGGTCTGGACCGTATTGGGCAGATCCATATCCACCACGATGCAGTCTTCTTTCACTTCCACCAGTTTGATGACGTTGGTCACATGGGGGATATTGAGAAACTCCGCCAACTCGGGTCCCACCTGGGCGGTGTCTCCGTCTGTGGTCTGTTTGCCGCAAACAATCAGGTCGGGCATTCCCATCTTTTTTACGCCCTGGGAGATGGTGAACGAGGTGGCCAGAACATCCGCTCCGGCAAACTTGCTGTCCGATAACAGGGCTCCTTCGGCGACCCCCATCATATAGGCCTCCCTGATGACTTCTTTGGCCTGGGGCGGCCCCATGCTGATCACGCTGAGTTTGGCCTTGTTTTCATCCTTGATGCGCAGGGCCGTTTCAAGGGCGTACAGATCATATGGGTTCATTTTCGAATCGATGCCGCTTCTTTTCAGCACACCTGTCTTTTCATCGACTTCGACTTCAGTGGTTCCCGGCACCTGCTTAATGCATACGAGTATTTCCATATATCCCTCCATATTGCCAACCTGCCAGTAAGATTGATTTTTTCTGCATCACCCAACGAAGGCAGCCCGTCTACTGCTATTGAATTGATAAAAACTCGCTTTTTGAGATCGGGCAGATTGAAATTTTATCACTGTGAATAGAAATCATGCAAACCGCAATATATGGTGGCATCCATTTTGCGGTAATAAAGGCGGTTTCGGTTCATAGTACAGCTAAATTCTGTGCTAATTTCATTGGAGATACATGAAATATGATATACTTAAAATTATTGCAAGTTCTTTTTTATGAATAGCTGATATGCAAAAAATATTCAGTATTA
>CEQE01038004.1_pt1 | contig 44200 bp, 40 predicted proteins | sample 356201 | NCBI WGS metagenome assembly CEQE01 (sample SAMEA2619970, study PRJEB7988) | marine metagenome | biome: marine biome (ENVO:00000447); feature: mesopelagic zone (ENVO:00000213) & marine oxygen minimum zone (ENVO:01000065); material: "saline water (ENVO:00002010), including plankton...
ACCAATAATGCTGCCGCAGACTCTGCTGATTGGTAAGGAGGCGCTTCGCCAAATTTTTTTGTATAATCCTCATCAAACGCCAATCCAGTCCCGAAGAACTTATCTTTGTAAGATAATGATTTATGCCATTGCGCTGCACATAACGCGTACTGAGCATTTGTACCTTGAGTTTTAGACAGTTTACCAGCATCACAATGCGTCATTGCTAACATTGGAACATCTACTTTCATTTCAGCAATCTGTTTGACCGCAGTCACTGCACCTTTAGTATGTCCAGATACTACAAGTACATGTGGCTTGCTAGCTTTCACTTTAGCCAATGTTGCTGCCATATCGTTTAGTTCTTTTGGTAGCTTGTCATCGATTATTATTTTTGATCCAGTTCTTTCTGCTGCTTCAACAACACCTATTCTCACGTCTTGTGAAAATGCATCTTGTTCAAATGCCATTGCAATATTAACTGGTTTTCCACCATTTTTTTCAACAGCTAGATCGATTGCAACTTCAAGATATTGGTTCGCAGCAGACAATACTGCAAACAAATATTTATATCCTTTGGTAAACAATGATCTTGACGCACCATTCGCTTCAACCATTGGAATTTTATTTTCCTCTGTTACAGGTGCAATCGCCTTTGTCATGCCAGAACTGTAAGGCCCAAGCATATATTTAACACCATCTTGCTTTATAAGTCTTTCAGCAAGTGCTGCTGCTCGATCCCCTTTGGATTCATCATCATAGTAAATGATGTCAAATTTATAAGCTTTTCCTCCTACTTTAACTCCTCCCATTTGGTTTATTCTTTCAACGGCCAAATTATAACCATTTTTAGTATTTTTACCGTTTGTAGAATATTTTCCAGTGAGAGAAACGGCTGCGCCTAAAATTATCGTATCACCTTCAACCTTGGCCCAGACCGGGCCCGCAACGAGGAGACCGACAACAGCCACAGCCATTACCAGTGTGATGAGAAATTTTTTCTTCTTTAACATAATCCTGTCCTCCTTGTGTTTTGTGGTTTTGAAAAACAGAGCAATCCGGCATTTCCGAGTTTTGTGCTTTAGGACAACCGGGTTGCGCCGTTTAATGGATAAGATTGCTCTTGGCCTGACATTGGCCTGCATAATCAATTTTAACATATGTAAAAACAGAGAATGAATGTCAAGGGAAATTTTGAAGATCATGTTTATACATTGGCAACCTTGATTTAAAAAAAGATCAAAGGCAAAAGGGTGCAGATCGTACTTGAAAGATCACCCACCTGGGAGACTCCCGGAATCCGTCAGAAAAGCTATGATTCCCAATTTTTCTTGACACACAATGAATCGATAGATACATAGTCGATAATCGACCGTAAAGGAATATTGCATGTGTTTATTGGAATTTGAATCAAAAAAAATCTTCAAAAAACACCAAATCCCCCTTTCTCCGGAAATTGGGCATGATCCTATCTAAACTTGCCGATATTTTTCTGGATTATTACGTAATATTTGTTCATGAATCCAAATAACTAGTGCACCCTCTGCATGCTTTGTGTTAACGCATAAAAATCAGGCACGATAACGATTCATAACCGAAGCGATTTGAGAGGACGCTTTGAACGGCAGAGGTCAGCTGATAGAAGCCGAGTTGCAAAAACAGTTTGGAATCAGCCGTTCCCCGCCCCGGGAGGCATTTCGGAGTTTGGGAAAAAAAGAACTGGTCGGCACTATTCCCCGGAAAGGAACATTCGTTAAGCGTGTAACCCGCAGGGACATTGCAGAAAACTTTCCGGTCCGGGCCAGTCTTGCAGCCCAGGAAGCGGGCCAAAAAGGGTAGCCCATTTGGTGAAAAAACGATTGGAGCGATTTATTTCTCATCGGCTGGATCAGGTACCGATCGCATCGGTTTATGTAAAAAGCAGGGGGTGGTATTTTGTCATTGCCTGGGCTCATCGCTTGTGCGGTATCCTCATGGTCTTATTTGCATCGGTTCACATTTACACCCTATCCTTTCTTTCAACCCCTGCTCTCTATGATGCAAAAATAAAATTCTTTGGGCTTGCCCCATTTGCTTTTCTGTCGTGGATGCTGGCGATACCGGTTATCTTCCACGCCCTGAACGGTGGTCGGTTGATTCTATATGAAATGTTTGGGAGTCGAAATGATAACTCCATGACCCGATGGGTGTTTTCCTTATCGATTGCCTTTGTTTTTCTCCAGGGTCTGTTGATGATGCTCTGGAGCCGATCTGTTTCCATGTTATTTTTTTGGTTGGTTGCCGCTACAATCAATTCCAGTCTGGCCTGCATAGTTATATCGAAAAGCTGGAAAGCGACCGGTTCGATATTCTGGAAATTCCACAGAATCACGGGTAGTTTTTTATTGATCATGGTGCCGGCTCATCTGATGTTGATGCACCTCCAACCGGGTATCAGTCAGGAGGCAGCAATGGTCATTGCGAGAATACAAAACCCTTTCATAAAATGGATAGACCTGGGGATGCTTTTTGCCATGCTGTACCATGGGGGGTATGGCCTGATTTCAATAACAGGAGATTATATAGAATCCAAGGTACTGCAAAACGGTCTCGCTGCCCTCATTTTTTTGACAATGGCAGCTTTTGGCTGGATCGGCACCCGATTGGCAATCATGATTTAAAGCATATCTGCTTCAATGAACAACCGACTTCGGATAACCGCAACTCTCCATTGTGATCTGCTGATCATCGGTAGTGGTGGCGCAGGTCTCAGGTGCGCTGCCAATGTCCTGGATAAGAGACCGGAAACCCGGGTGATCGCTTTAACTAAAAATGCACACCCCCAGAAATCCCACACATCTACTGCCCAGGGTGGTTTGGCTGCTGTTGACCCGGGAGATCCTGAGGACAAAACCATTTATCATATGTTTGATACCTGGAAGGGATCGGATTGCACCGCCGATCAGGATGTCATTAAAAAAATCTGCGATTCTTCGTGGGAGCAGATCTTGTGGTTGGAAAACCGGGGAATGCATTTCAGCAGGAACCCCAAAGGAAAACTCAGTAAAAGAACGTTCGGCGGACACACGTTGAATTTTGGTGAAACGTCTGCGTATCGGGCGGTGTTCGAAGCCGATCGAACAGGAAAAGGGATGATGGATACCTGTTGGGGAGAATCATTGAAACGAAATATCTCTTTTCTCAATCAAAGTATTGGCACCGAGCTTTTGTTCAAAGCAGGCCGGTGCGTGGGTTGCCTCGTTTTCAAACTAAAAGAAGGTGAATTCATCCGCATTTTTTCCGGCGCAACGGTGTTGGCCACAGGCGGCAGCGGGCAGGTTTTTAAAATTACAACTAATTGCCGTCAAAATACCGGCGATGGACCGGCGGTTGCTCTACAAGCCGGTCTGCCGATGATGGATCCGGAAGCGATCCAGTTTCATCCCACCGGAATGATCGGCCCCGGTATTCTGGCCAGCGAAACTTTACGCTCAGTCGGCGGTATTCTCAGAAATAAAGATATGGAACCGTTCATGGCGCATTATGCGCCCAGGATGAAGGAGCTGGCCCCACGGGACCTGGTTGCGCGGGCCATCGCATCCGAGATCCGTAAAAAGAGGGGGATTTTGAGCTCCGATCACAAAGTGGAACATGTCTGGATTGATTTAAGGCATCTCCCGGATGCGGTTCATGAACAACAGATCCCTGAGGTCAGCGGATTTTTTAAAAAGTTCCTCAACCTCGACCCCAAAAGCGAGCTCTGCCCCGTTCACCCGAGCAGCCACTATCAGATGGGGGGGATCTCCACGAACGCGTTTGGTGAAGCACAAGATCACTTGCAGAGGCGTGTGCCGGGTCTGTTCGCCATAGGTGAGTGTGCAGCTGCCAGTTTACATGGCTTTAATCGGCTGGGAACCAACTCTCTGTTGGAATTAATCACCATGGGCAAATTCGTCGGCAACAAGGTTTTGGCCTATCTGGATCACCTTTCTAAAGAGCCGACAGCAACAGTAGATTTTATCAGTTTTGACCGGTTTTCCCAGTATTTGGAAGCACGTGGAAAAAACAAAATCGGACAAATTCGTATAGATATGCAAGAACTGATGACGGAGAATGTCGGCGTTTTCAGAACCGAAGAGGGGTTGTCCAAAACCATAGATGCGTTAAGAGAACTTAAAGACCGAGCCGACCAAACCGCCCTGGGCTGCAAGAGTCTCCGAATGAATCAGGAGTTGCTTCAACGATGGGAACTGGACAATCTGTTGACTGTATCGATGGCAATTTCTCAGGCTGCGCTCAACAGAAGAGAGTCAAGAGGAGCCCATTTCCGGGATGATTTTCCGGAAAGAGATGATGCATTCAATCATCACACGATAGTGATTATGGGATCATTTAATAAGGTCGAAATAAAAAAGCGGGAAATCGACATGTCTATTTTTAAAGCAAAGGATCAGCATTTCGAAAAATTTGATTTCATCGAAAGGGCATATTGATTATTCAAATTTCGCATCTTTGATTTTTCAAAGACCCGCACCGGATATGATGCTCTTGGGGACTATGTGTGAAACTCGAGTGACAAAAGTGTATGGACAATGGCAAGTCATTATCATATTACCCTGAAAATTCGCCGATACGATCCTGAAAATAGACGGTCTTGGATTCAGAATTACCATCTGGAAGCTGGGCGAATTCTCCGGTTCGTGGATCTATTTCGAAAGATAAACAACGAACAGGACCCAACCTTCTCCTGGAACTCATCCTGTGAGCACGGGCAGTGCGGAACCTGTTCCGTTAAGATCAACGGAAAACCGCTTCTCGCTTGCGAGCTTCTCGTGGAAAATGCCGTTCAATACTTTAACACCCCGGTTTTCAATGTCGAGCCATTGGAAGTGGCCCCTGTTGTTCGCGATCTGGTGTTCGATTTAACCAAAGCGTATAAAAGAATAGACCAGGTCAAACCGTACGTTATCAGTCCAGCCAATCCGCCATCAGACCAAGATGAGTATTCGATATCACCAAATGAAATGAAACAATATATCAATGCCACGCGATGCATTAACTGTTTTTGCTGTTCAAGTGCATGCATCAGTAGCCATCGAAACTTTCTCGGACCCAATGCGATGCTGGCCAGTATGATTCGGGTGTTGGATCCCCGCGAGAAGGAAAAGGCCCAAAGGTTAAAAATCCTGTATGGCCATCGCGGTGTTTATCGATGTCACTCATCCCGCGCATGTTCATTTGTTTGTCCAAAGGAAATTGATGTCGCCCATTTTGTCGCACTGGCGAAAGCGGGTCGGTTCAACGATCCAAATAATGAATGATAACAGCCCTTGGCTGTCAAATAAACGGGAGAAAAATGAAAGAAACCAAAAAATTTGTCCGAAGGTGCTTTGAATTAAATTACGATGCCCTTTCCGAAGAGGTCATTGATCGAGTTAAATATTTATTCCTCGACTACACTGGTGTCGCTGCCCGGGGTTCATTAAGCGACTCCAGTGGCCCTGTACATAACTTTATCCTGAACTGTGATAAAACAAACGATGGCGCGGCGGTCGTCGGGACGTACATGCGGGCCAGTCCGCCCTATGCCGCCATTGCCAATGGCACTGCAGCCCATTCCCTTGAACTGGACGATGTGGTCAATGAAGCCTCCCTTCACCCGGCCGTCGCAATCATGAGTGCGGCTCTGGCCGCCATTAATATCTCCCGATGTTCGGGTAAAGAATTCATCGGAGCAATTGTGGCGGGTTACGAGATGATGATCAAATTAGGCGTCTCCCTTGATCCATCCGTCCATTACGAAATGGGCTTCCACCCGACCGGAACCTGTGGAACGATGGGGGCAGCAATTACGACAGCAAAAATACTTAGACTGAATCTAAAAACAATGATAAATACCCTGGGAATCGCAGGAAGCATGGCTGCGGGTTCCATGGAATTTCTGACCGAAGGGGCATTTACCAAACGATTGCATCCCGGATGGGCGGCACACAGCGGACTGATGGCAGCACTTCTGGCCCGGGAGGATTTTACAGGACCGGATACCATTATCGAGGGAAGATACGGTTTTTTGCATATGTATTCAACCGGGTCGGATCCCTCAAAGTTTCTAAAAGATTGGGGGGATCCATATGAAATAATGCGAACGAGTATCAAGCCGCATGCCTGCTGCAGATATAAGCAGGGGCCGATCGACTGCATCTTAAAGATGATGCATGAATATAACCTGAACGCCCTGGATATAAAACGGGTTATACTGGGTGTCCTAAAGGCCGGATTTCCGATTGTGACAGAACCAAAAGAGTCGAAAAACAACCCAAGGTCGGTTGTCGACGCGCAGTTTAGTATGCCATTTGGCGCAGCTGTGGCGATTTTGTACGGGAAAGCCACCTTGGATGAATATACAATGGAAAAGATCGGTTCATCCGAAGTTAAAGAGATGATGCAAAGAGTTTCCTGTGTAGAGGACCATGAAATTGAAAAGAGTTTTCCAAAGAAGTGGCCGGCATCTGCAACACTGGTAACAAAAAATGGAAAAGAGTATTCAGCACGGATCGATTATCCCAAGGGAGATCCCAAGAACCCCCTCACCTGGGACGAGCTGATTGAAAAATTCAGGAGTTTGGTCTCACCGGTTTTTCCCATTACAGAACGGAATCACATCATTGACAAGATCAGATCCCTGGAACAGGTGGAAGATCTGAATACTTTTTCAACCCATTTGTTAAAATCATAGAATGACAACCGGCGCTTATAAAAGCGCTTCCACCCATTCCAAATCCAGCTCGAGCAGCCTTCCTCGATGGGGTCGCCCGGTTTTCGGATCACAACCGATTATCTCATAAAAGAGTTCCAGAGACCGGTTGAAATCTGCTTCCTCAAACATTTTTGACCCGGCATTAGGTCCATCGGGTTTGGGATTAAATAGTCGTTTCGGTAACAGATCTTTTTCAATGGTAAATCCTTCACGATGGTTGAAAGCCCTTGCCATCATTGTCCCTCTTTCCCCGGCTTTCATCAATTCAAAAAGGCTCGCATTCCAACCGGTAACCGCGTTTATACAGCGAACCATCAATTCCAAAGACATTGCGCCCCTGGGAGCGAACCCGAATATGCAAAGCCCCAATGCATCCATCACCCGCCATAAACTTTCCAGAAGGATATAGCTTCGAACCTTTTCGGTTGTTATCGCCGTGGGATTCATCGCTCGATATATGCCCAGCGGCTTGACAGATTCCAATGCAAACGAACCTTCATCGGTAAAATAAGTGTCGTGGGGGGCCGTCATGTGGTCTGCACCATATGTACACACGGCATAGCCGATACCGACGCTAACCTTCACTCTAGGATCGTGCATGGGAATTTCCAAGCCTTTGACTGAAAGGTTATACTCCGTGTCCACGACGTCCCATCTTTCGGCTAATCGGGCGGTTCCTTCTGCTAAAAGATCCCCAATTCCCTCCCGGTGCGCTGTCATCTCCAGCAGTTGTATCATCAGATCGCTGTCTCCAAACCGCAACTCCAGGCCTCCGGTATCTGCTTTTGTGATAACGCCCTTTTCAAAACACTCACAGGCAAAAGCGATGGTCATCCCAGCTGAGATGGTGTCCATGCAGTATCGACTGCAAATTTCATTTCCCTTTGCAACGGCTTTCAAATCCAAAATATTAAGATTGGTTCCCAGGGCGGCGATTGTCTCATACTCCGGTCCACCATACCGAGAGTCTACGCCATACTTTGGATCATCGAGCGCGATACCTCGCTTACACCGGATGGGGCATGCATAGCACCCTTTTCTCTTTTTCAAGAGGAGTCTATTATAATGGTCCCCACTGACAGATGATGGGTCTTCCAGCTTGCTCCTCCGAAAATTGTTAACCGGTAAACTCCCTCCTGCTGACAAAAGCGCTGGGAAGGCAGTGGTTCCGTATACAAACAAAGCATCGCCCATAGGGTTGTCCCTAAAGGTTTTTGCATAATTTTTTGCCGTCTGGTGAATGAACTCAGGGTTGAAAAGGCGGATTTTCTCCTTGCCCAACGCACCGACCGCCCGCACATTTTTATCACCCATCAAAGCCCCGAGCCCGCACCGGCCGTTAAAATGACCGAGATTGTTTGTTATATTTGCAAAAAGCACCCGATTCATCCCGGCAAGACCGGTTTGGGCCACCCGTACCTTTTGACTCCCCATCTCGCCTCGGATGGCATCCTCAACTTCCTTTGCCCCGAGTACAGCAAGGTGCTCCGCATTTTTGATTTCAGCTTTTCCATCAATAATCTTTAAATAAACCGGTCTTTTTGCCTTCCCTCTAAATACAACTGCATCAAAACCGGCCTGTTTGAGTTCAGGGCCAAAAAAACCGGCCGCTTCGGACTCTACGGCTGTCTTTGTAAGTGGGGATTTTCCAACGGCTGAAAATCGGCAGGATGCTGCCAGCGGCGCACCCGTCATGACCCCTGTGGATAAAACCAGTATATTTTTCGGTGAAAAAGGGTCGGTTAGCGGCGGAACCTCTTTAAGTAAATAGTGATATCCAATACCTCTTCCACCAAGGTGCATCCGATAGAATGCCTCATCCTTTTCATCAACAGTGATTTTTCTATTGCTCAGATCAACTCGCAGAATCTTTCCTGTGTATCCGTACCTCACTGCAATTCCTCCTTTAGTTGTACCCTTTTGCTAAATCTCGTGTAGCATCAGGGGATGATCTTTTAGTTTATCGTTTGCTTCCATTAATTTTTCTTCACCGGATATCACCGCGACACCTCGCCGATCCTTGGTTTGGTCAAAGTACTTCTTCGCAACCCTAACGATCTGATGACGATTCAGCAAAAGAAGATTTTTTTTAAAATCTTCCCGGACTTTATCTGAAAGAGAAATGATCTTTCGGTAAAATGCTTTTTTTGCAGCAAGCCCGGGGGGTTCGGGTTTGTCTAAATCCGAGCAAACCTGAAGAATGGCCTCTTTAATGTCCTCATCGGTATAATCTCCTGATCGTATAAAATCAGTGGCCTTGTCAAATACGTCCAGCGTTCCGACAACATGGGGATCCCGGTACGAGCTAAAACTAAAGAGACCGTCTTCGGTATTGTAAATGGCAAATCCGCCATATGCCCCCCCTTTTTCACGAATCTCCCGATGCAAGTACTTTGACCGTAGTATTTTGCTGATAACGGATAAAGCGGGCGAATCTTCATGAACCATTCGCACTGTTTCAAAGGTTTGGCCCACAAAGGATACTGCAGTAGACGTGCTCCATCCCTCCCGGGGAATTTCATCTTCCGATTCGATTGCCGGTGCCTTCAAACCGTCCGCCACCGAGGCCTTCCTTCCGATGCCGGCCAGGCCTTTATGGTTCACTAAAATCTTTGAACCCGCATCCAAGGATTGAGCCTCGCCAATCAGTGCCATAACCACATTATCGGGTACAAAAACAGTTTTTCCAATTTTTAAAAGATCATCGGATATCGATGCCAAACTTACTTCTGAAAGATCTTTTGTCAGCTGTTTCACCATTTTCAACTGATGGATACCATGCCAGGTTTCGCTCAAGGCACAGGCAGGGGAAAAGTTTCTTGAGGCGAGTGAGATCGCCAACTTATGGCCATTGGTCACCACCATCGATTCCAAGCCGGCTCTGTATTCTAGAAGCAGACTCTTTAACCGATCAAGGTCGGAAAAGATAAACTGAAACAAAAATTCTTCGATGATTTCAAACATCTCTTTCTGACTTCTGATAAGAGACTTTCCATCAAACGAGATAAAAGGAATACAGGCACCGGTTTCATCAAAGCAGGTACGAACATGGGAGGACAAACCGATACCGCCGGTATATAGATCAATTCGCTGCGCCATTTCACTATAATCGTGTATGGTGGTACCGATTCTGGAGAACGCTCGACAGAAAAAAGGTATCAGAGGGATCAGTTCGTTTTCCAAGCCTCCGATTTCCGCAGCAGCCGTAAAGTAGAAAATACCCGAAGTCGGCTGCGTGTAACGTGCGGCTGGTATGGCATCGCACATATCCGGCGCCTTTACCATCGGTATCTCGGGAGAAACATCTTCGAGATCCAAAGTTGGAAGACAAGAAATATTCTCTTCGGCCTCCTGACGCTTTCTTAAATCTTCCGCATCTTTTCGGACCTTTTCAATGTCGGATGGCGTCATTTTACCCCTTATCCGTTGCAGCCTGTCGGCAATTTTTTCATCTTCTTTCTCTTCCATAAGCGGGTCGGGTTGAAGTGTTAAAAGCAATCTGTGGGGATTTTCAAGAAAATACATTTTTATGCGATCTTCAAAAAAAGGGCCCTTGGCCAGTTCATCTTGAAGCTGATTTAAATCATCATCGAATTTAAGGTTTCTCACCGGATCGCCACCGTGAAACCAGCTGCCGCAAAAGGAGAGCAAAAGTTTGATGCCATACGGATAGGGATGGTTCGTTATCTCTTTGCGATGGAATTCAACTTGATGGATAGCCGATTCGATCAACCGTCCATCGATTCCTTTTTCTACGAGATTTTTTAAAACATCAAATATGATGCCCTCTATTTCTTCCGCAGCCGATGGTATCACATCCTTCAAGCCGCACGCAAACAGGGTGTCCCTGTTGCCCGGAGAAAAACCGGAGCCGTCACTTAGGGCTGTTCCCAGGTCTGAATCGATTAGGGCTTTTCGCAAAGGAGACGCTGAATTGCCAAGGAGGATTTGTTCAAGGAGTGTCAGGACCAGGATTTCAAACGGGTCTTTGACATCTGCTGTTAGCCATGCCCCGCATACCTGGCTTTTCTTTGATGAATCTTCGTGTTGTCCAATCGGATATGAATAGACTGCCTTTCGGGGTTTATCCCATCGAGGTTGCTGCGGAACGTCTGTATCAGGATCGACCCGTTTAAAAAAATTTAAACTTTTTTCATGGATAAAAAAAAGGTGATCCTTCAAGGGGAGGTTGCCATATGTGTAAAAAAATGCGTTGCTCGGATGATAATGACGGGCATGAAAAGCTTTCAGCTGATCATGTGTCAAATCGGGAATGGTAAGCGGATCACCCCCCGAGTTGTGCCTGTATGGCGAAGAAGGGTACATTGCATTTGACAGGGAGCGGACCATCACTTGATCCGGAGAGGACATGGCCCCTTTCATTTCATTGTATACGACCCCTTTGTAAACAAAGGGGGGAGCGGCTGCTTCTTTGCCTTTTTCTTCGATTTCAAGGCGGTGACCCTCCTGCTTAAAACTGAGCTCATCGAGTTTGGGAAAAAATGTCGCGTCAAGATAGACCTCCATCAGGTTATAAAAATCCTTTCTGACCTGGGTGGAAAAAGGATACATAGTCCAATCTTCTGCTGTAAACGCATTCATGAAGGTGCTTAAGCTTCTTTTCAACATGGAAAAGAAAGGATCGCGAACTGGAAATTTTTTGGAACCGCACAAAACGGTGTGCTCGAGTATGTGGGCAACACCGGTCGAATCAGCCGGTACGGTCTTGAAACAAACACTGAATGTATTTTCTTTATCTTTATTGCTGATATGAAGGTGTTTAGCGCCGGTGCTGGTGTGCTCGAGCAGATAGAGAAAAGAGTTGATTTCCTTAAGCTCGACAATTCGCTGAACAATATTGCCCAAAATATCATCGCCTTCACGCAAACCCGGATTATTATTATCCTCTTTTAGATCATAAAAAATTGTCATTGTCCTCTATTCTGTTGGACGTTAACATTTTAATTTAAATATTTCCCCATCGACCCAAATATCGAAAGGGAGCATAAATAGGAGGTGTCGATGATTGAAAACAGGGTTTTTATGAAACGATATAGATTCCCCGATTCTTCCGCTTGATCTTCCCCATTTTATTTAACCTGAAAATAATATTGCGGAGTTTTTTCTCAGCAAAACCGGTCCGGGTTTGAATTTCTGATAGGCCTACACCATTTTTAAACCTCTTGATAACCTCCATGACGGTATCGCTGGCTGTTGCAGGGGATTTGACTCGTGAGGTTTTTTCTTTTGTGCTTTTCTTTCCAACGCCACCTTTCACCCTACTAGGCGGTGATGTTTTCTTAATCAATGCTCCCAACTGATCGATTCTATCCATTATCTTGGTTATGTCTCTCTTTGTTGGGATATCGTAATTCCGCATAAAAAACTTAATCATCGCGTCGAAACTGATCGATTTTCCTTTTCCTCTTGCCATAATTTCCTCCTTCACCAACGGGTGATTTAAGAATTAGGAATAAACAACTATTCAACCCCAGTTTTGCGCCTTTGACTTTACGAAGACCCGCACCCGGTGGATTGGAGGTGCGACCTTGAGCACTTAAGTAAAAATTGCTTAAAAATCGAAAAAAGTCAAGCTAAAGTCCCCAAAGAGGGAAGAGACCGAAAAAAATACAGAAGATCGAGGCATTGAAAATTAAAAATTGTCGTGGTATATAAAATTATCTACTAGAATCGTGTCTCAGAAAATAGGTTAAAAAGCCTTTTTGCGAGTGGCAACGAGCAAAATGGCTTTTTAATTTGCTCAATCACTTGCTGACGGTATTCCAGATCAATCTATGAAAAGAAAGAAACTACCGGCCGCCCAACCCTTTTTTGTCGGACTAAAGACCAGGGGCCGGATATTTATCACCCGCTTTAAAGCGCTTCAGGGTGATCCCCATTATATTGCCCTCGGGATGGGGATCGGCATATTCATCGGTATAACACCGACCATTCCCCTTCATACGGTCATCGCCTTAACATTAGCCTTGATTTTCCGGGGAAGCAAAGTCGCTGCGGCCATTGGTGTATGGGTGAGCAATCCATTGACGATACCTGTTTTCTACTTGGCAAGCTATAAAGCCGGACGATTTTTTCTCGGAAATGTATCCCCTTTTGTCGAAAAGCCCCATTCCATATTAGAGCTGCTAGAATTGGGGATAGATGTCGCATTTGCCATGACGGTCGGGGGGATAATAATCGGTATTCCACCGGGTGTTGCCGCCTATTTTATCACACGTAAAATTTTCATCACTATTCGTGCTCGAAAAAAAAGAATGAACCGGCACGATGAACAATTACCTTACCTGTGATGCGGTTTTGTTACTGAAAAGGCGGGAAGGATCGCGTGACCTTTTTTTAAAAAATCATTCCGGGTGATGCGGTTTACCCAGCGATGAAGGTGCGGCACCCGAAAAAACCTCAACAAAAGTTTTCATCCAACTTTTATCCCCCACCCATTGTGAAACCGTCTCTTTTTGAGCCTGATACATAACCAAAAGGGTGAATATCATCAGAGGAAACGGCGCCACCTGGAAAACCTGAGCCGGCACAGAGGGAAGCCATCCCTGGAGGTATATACCCAGAACCTGCAAAAATGAAAAAAGATACGCACCGATGGCAGCCCTTAAGGGCTGCCATCCGCCAAAAATCACCAATGCCAAAGCGACCCAACCGGTTCCTTCCGCACCTTGGGGACGTCCCCATCCAGGTTTGGTGTAAAGTGAAAATGAAGCGCCCCCCAGACCGACTAGTAACCCCCCGCAGACCGCATAAAACAGCTGCAATCGGCGAGGATCAATTCCCCTGGCATAGGAAGCTCTCGGTTGTTCTCCCACACTTCTTAACCGCAGGCCCATTGGGGTTCGATAAATATACCACCAGCAAAAACCGATCAGGACCATGCTCAAATAAACCAACGGATTATGATTGAAAAATATCTGGCCCAAAATCGGAATTTTACTTAAAACCGGTATCTGGAGCGGTGTGACCTGAGACCCATAGAGACGTGAATACGGATTTCCAAGAAAATATGCCAGATCCCGGGCCATCAGTGTTAGTACAAACCCAACAGCCACCTGGGACTGGCCAAAATATAGACTGAAAAGGGCAACGGTAGCTGCGATGAGGGCACCGACGATGGCTGCTGCTGCAAACCCCAGCAAAAGATTATCGGTTTCAAATGCAACCGCAAAAGCAACCATGGCACTCAGTAATATCGACCCGTCCAGGGAAAGGTTAATCAATCCTCCCTTTTCCGTGATCGTCTCACCAAGGGTTGCCAGTAAAATGGGAGTGGCGCCGGCAACCACACTGGACATCAAAATGGTAAAGTCCAACCAAGCCATATCAGTTCTGCCGCTCCTTCTGCTTATTGCGGGTCTGCCAGGCATATATGGCCAGGGTCGCCAATACGAGTGCTCCCTGGATGACCCCGCTCAATGAAGAGTCTACCCGGAGCATCATGGGGAGCTGAATGCTACCGATATTCAAACAGGCGAAAAAGAACGCCACTCCCGGAGCCACCCAGACGTTATAGTTGGAAAGCATCACCACCAGAAGGGACAGGTACCCGTAATTGCTGGAGATGGCCGGTATGAGGCGATGATAGATGCCGGCGACCTGCAGGCATCCGGCAAGCCCTGCAAATCCTCCGGCAAAAGCCATGGCAAGGAGCATGTACCTCCCGGGTTTAAGTCCAAACAGAAAAGCGGCATATTGGTTCTTCCCAATCGCTTTCAGCCCTAACCCCACCCATGTATACCGCAACATCCACGCGGTTACCATCACGGCCGCCAAGGCAAGAACCAGGCCGACAGGGGAAAGGCGAATTGTGGATAAAAAGGGAAGCCATAGCGTTTGGGGGAAGACCTCGGTACCACTCATCGATGCAACGCCGGGCCGCTTCCAGGGACCGAATATCAGATAGAGGATAATTCCCTGTGCCACAAAATTCAGACCCAGTCCCGCAAAAATTTCATGAACTCCGCCTTTTGTTTTTAAAAAACCGGCAAAAAATGCCCAAATGCCCCCCCCCATGGCACCCGCAAAAAAGGACAATCCTAGAAAAACAGCCGGCTGATGGCTCTCAATTCCAAACCGGAGCAGGGCGGTTGAAAAAATCGCTCCCATAATCATTTGGCCTTCCACACCGATGTTCCAGAGACCGATTCGGAATGTATATAAAAGCCCGCTTGCGCAAAGGGTAAGGGGTATCCAAACAGTGATTACATGGGCAATTTTGCTCCATGAACCCAATGACCCTTTAAAAATATGATAATAGGCAGCAAAGGGCGGTGCACCCGCGATGAGCAGGATAAGTGTGGTAAAACAGAATACCACCACCGCGGTCAGTATCATTTTACGGGAATATCGAAGGAATGTTTGCATGTCCCAGTGAGAATTGACCCAATCCTTTCAAATTATACCTGCAATGGCGCTTTTTAATTCATGAATATCCGTATCGGATATCATTGTGTCTTTGACGATCTTGCCGTTAAAAAAAACCCATACACGGTGAGCCATCATGAGGATCTCCTCAAGATCTGAAGAAGAAAAGAGAATGCTGGTTTTACCTGCACAAAATTTTTGGAGATGTTCCCACACCCACAGTGCAGATTCCATATCAAGCCCTCTCGTCGGCTTTTCTAGAAGGAGAAGTACAGGGTCATCAGGTATAAAAGAGAGCAGAAGGCGTTGTTGATTACCACCGGACAGGGATTCAACCGGAAATACGGGTTGTCCTTTGATTCGAAACTTCTCTATGCTCTTTTTTGCCTGTTTAAACGCTTCAGGCGAATTGACATAAAACCCCTTGCGATTTTGAAGTGCAAAGTGCTCAGCAATATTCAAACCTGGAATCAACCCTTCTTCAAGGCGGGCAGTTGGAAGAAAAGTGACGCCGGCGTGTTTAAACGCGTGGTAATCCTTGCCATTCATTTTCGATTTTTGCAGAAACACCGCTCCTTGCTTCGGCTGTACCAGGCCTGAAGCCAAACGGAGAAAAAGACCCTGTCCACTTCCTTCAAGGCCTGCCAGGCCTATGATTTCTCCTTGCCGGACGGTGACATCACATTTTTTTAAGCCTGCCCGACCACCGGTTGCAGTAACACAATCCATCACGAGAACCGTTTTTCCGGGTTGAGTTTCAACACAGGTCGGCTGAACCGGAAGAATGCCAAATATCATCTCCAATAGGGTGTTTGTATCAAAAGGTTTGCTCATCTCACCACTCACCCTTCCCAGGCGCAAAACAGTGACCGAATCGCATAGGGCTTCGATATCCTCCAGCTTGTGCGAAACCAGTACAATACTTTTCCCTTCAGAGGCCAGCTGTTCCAACGCTTTAAAAAGCGCCTCCCGCTGCATGCTCGAAATACCGGTGGTCGGTTCATCCAAAATTAAAACTTCGATGCCGAGTCCCAGCAATCTCAGGATTTCAAGCTGCTGCCTTTCGCCGATTGTCAAGTTTTTCACAATGGCATTTGGCGGGAGGTTAAAGCCTAAGTCTTTGGCAAGTTGTTCAAATATTTGTCGATGGGGAGTGTTACGATCTGAAATATTGCCGGTTAACCCTACCATAAAATTTTCCAGGACAGATAAAACAGGAAAATCCAAGGGCTCCTGATACAGCATCCCGATACCTAAGCGGGAAGCCTGGGCAGGGGTTTTATAGGTCATCGGCGAGCCGTTTAAACTCACGGTGCCCCTGGTTTTCCGGCTGAAACCGGCCAAAATTTTCATCAATGTGCTCTTTCCAGCACCGTTTTCACCCAGGATCCCGTGGATCGTACCCGACCTGATGGTGAGCGAGATACCAGCATTGGCTTTTACCGGTCCATAGTATTTGTGAATGTTTCGAAGCTCAATCCGCATCCGAGGTACATATCCCCTATCTGTTCAATTTACGGCCTGCACAAAAAAGCGAGAAACGCGTGCAAAATATAAAATGCAGAAGAAATTTTGAAGCTTCTGTACTTTTTGGGTTGCATTTACCTGAATAACGGCCTTTTTAAACAGAACTTATTTTGCGCTGCTTTGCCCAAGCATCCCTTTTAAAAGCTGCTCCATATACCAGATTTTTTTATCCGTAGCGATTTCGCCGTCCTTGAGAAATATACTTCCATCCTGGTAGTATAAAGGCCCTTCGAACAGGTTGACCTTTTTGGTTCCAAGATCAGAGATGAAAGAATCAAGAGCCTTTTTTGCAGATGATGACAATGCAGGTCCGGGTTTAAACCCAACGGTGCTGGTATCGGGATCATTGATATTCTTCCAATCCGGACCCATCCAGATCCAATTGGATTTCCATTTCCCGGCAATAGAAGCTTGGATGAATTCCAGATATCCCGGACCCCAGTTAAAATACGGCACACCCAGACAAACATCCGAAGCACCTTCGCACGCACCTATATAATCATATGGAATTGCCCAGACCATTTTTCCTTCCTGTTTTTTCTGTTTGGCCACCACAACAGCCTCGGTGGTGTCTATCCCCGAAATCAGAACATCATATCCGGTATTGAAAAAATTTTGAGCCACCTTTGTTGGATCAGCCGTCACACCCGGAATATTGAACCAAAAACCGATCCATGTCACCTTAAATGTTAATTCTTTGGGGTCCTTTTTTAACACCTTTTCCCAGGCATATTTTGCACCGAGATAACTCGAGGCAACAAGCCGCCGCGTTTCTTCATTGATCAGTGGACCGAGATACCCTATTTTACCCGTTTTTGTGGTCATGGCCGCAGCAAAGCCCGCCATCATCTTGCCATACTCCATACGTCCCATAAGATTGCTGAGATTTCCCGAGGCTTTGCCGGTCAGTACATCATCCCCCGAGATGTGAAGAAAATGTATATCCGGGTGCATCTTGGCGGCTTCACGGGTTCCGTCTTTCATGTCGTCTGAGTTCGCAATAATCAACTTTATTCCTTTTTCCACCATATCGTCGACCAGTTGGGGAATCGTAATGCCCTGCCTGTCTGCAGGGTTCACTTTATCGATATAGATCATCTTTGCACCCGGGAGCTTTTTTTGAACATATTCCCCTGCCTCAAAGTGGGCTTGACTCCACCCGTGATCGTTGTAAGGACCAACTAGAAGCAATCCAAATTGAAAAGGTTTTTCAGCGCCAAAACCAGGTCTCAAGCACAGAAACCCCATGAAAACCAACATGAAGAAAATCGATAAAGCCAATCCCATCTTTTTAAACATAATGTTCCTCCTTTTCATCCATCGAACGTTAATAAAAACGGGTCCTCAAACGCTCCGAAACCAGATCGTTATCTTGCCCTAATATATAAATACAATGAAGGCTTTCGGTCAAGAGATAACACCTTCCTTAACACAACGATCTTGACGCGGGTACGCCTTTTGATGTAATTTCAACCTGCATTTTGAACCAAACCAGCTACCGCATTCCCCAAAGGATATCAGAGCGTCGCGAAGATTTCTTCGCCGCTGGAGAATCCCGGCTTTCGGAGTTGCTGGGTTCTTTAATCAATAACAATAGGCGAATCTCACAATCGGTTAAGAATATCTAAAAGCAATGGAAATTGTTCTTCAGCCTGATTTGGGGATGTTCAAAATCTCGGCCCGATTCGAACAGGAATTTGTTTTTTATTGACATCTTTTACTGGATTACCTTAAAAGAGGCGTTCTGTTCGATGTGCCACATGCATTTAAGGAAAAATCGCCAGAACAGCTACCATAAAAGAGGCTCTTTGCCCCGGGTGATAAAGTTGATGACAATTGAAGGAGGTTCGAATTGTACGGTTTTGAAGCAATAGCCGCCCATAACGGTTGGTCCACGGCGATAGTCGGCGCTTCGATTGTTTTCAGCGGTTTGGTTATTTTATCACTCGCCATATCTCAGCTTCATAAGCTGCTGACAGTTTGGGAGAATAAAGGAACTTTTTTCAACCGAAACAAACGAACATCTGTCAATTCAACCGAAGAGGTGCTTGATTTAAACCTTCCGGGGCGTTTCCCATCAGATATCAATGAGGCCGCCCGCCTTTATCATCCACTGGTTGAAAAGCTGGGGCAGCCCTTTCAACTGGTTCAGTTGTATGAGGTGTCCCGGAAAAAAGGGTTTCCACATCCTCACCTCACCATTTCCTTACTGCGACAGGCAAAGGTCCTGGTACCCGAAGGAGATGGTGTTTTTATCTGGCATCACCCGTAGTATCAATAAACAGTATCAAAGGCTTACCTATGGATCTATTATTGCAGTTTCTATCCAACACCGGCTATTTTCTCGCTGACTACCGTCATGTTATCATGATTGTTGTCGGGTCTGTGTTCATCTATCTCGGGACGGCAAAAAAATTTGAGCCACTGCTCCTGGTGCCGATCGGTTTTGGAATTTTGATTGGGAATATCCCATTTTTTAAGGGATTTGGTCTTGGTATATACGAATCAAACAGTGTGCTCCACTACCTTTATTTTGGCGTTACCACAGGCCTTTATCCATCTATCATTTTTCTGGGCCTTGGTGCGATGACCGATTTTTCTTCCCTGCTCGCTCGTCCGATACTAATGCTTCTCGGGGCGGCCGCTCAAATGGGAATATATTTTACATTGCTGGGGGCACTGGGACTCGGATTTCTTCCCAAAGAAGCAGCGTCCATTGCAATTATCGGCGGAGCCGACGGACCGACATCTATTTTTCTGACAGCCAAACTCGCACCCCGTCTGATCGGACCGATTGCAATTGCCGCTTACTCCTATATGGCACTGATACCAGTTATTCAACCGCCGATCATGAAGCTGTTGACCACGCGAAAAGAACGACTGATTAGAATGTCAGAACTTCGGGAAGTCCCCAAGAAAGAACGTATCATTTTTCCTGTCGTCGCATTATTCCTTTGCTGTTTTCTGGCGCCTGCCTCAATTCCGTTGCTAGGAATGTTCTTTTTTGGAAACTTTCTGAAGGAATGTGGCGTAACCGAACGGTTAGCACAAACCGCACGAACCTCTATCATCGACATGGCAACGATTCTGCTCGGAGTAACCGTTGGTGCCAGTACCCAAGGCGACGTATTTTTGACTCCAAAATCGATAGGCATATTTTTCCTCGGTGCTTTCGCCTTCAGTCTTGCTACTGCTTCCGGGATTATATTTGCCAAGTTAATGAATCTAGTCCTAAAGGTAAAGATAAACCCCTTGCTTGGGGCAGCCGGCGTATCCGCTGTTCCGGGTTCGGCCCGTGAAGTTCATCTGATGGGGCAGCATGAAGACCGACACAATTATCTCCTGATGCACGCCATGGCTTGCAACTCATCAGGTGTAATCGGATCTGCGATATGCGCAGGTATTTTATGGAGTTTTATGGTTGCGAGTTGATAACTATTTCATGTAACTCATCTCAAAACCCATTTTAAAGGAGACCATTATGACTGCCAAGATTTTAATAAAGAGGCAGTTGTTGGAGGGCCAGGCAGGAGAGATCTTCAGCCTGCTGAACAAACTGCGTACCACGGCAAGAAATCAGCAAGGATATATCACCGGTGAGACACTGCAGGAGTATAACAATTCTCAAAAAACGCTGGTTATAGGAACCTGGGAGCACATTCAAAACTGGTTCGCCTAGAAAAAAACACAGAACGAAGGCAGCGGGAGGCGATGTTGGAAATCCATCAGGAAGGCCCCACTGAGTACGGGGAGTATGTTTCGGTTTCGAAATGAATCAACTCATCAAAAAAGCGAAACCGCCCCCAAGTGATAACATATCTTATTTTGTGCGGGGTTACAATTATATAACCGATCAAATCTCTAGGCGCCATGTTCACCCCATTACCGTTCACATCTCCAATGGCCTTCTGCCGGTTTCGGTAATCTTTATTGTACTGGCGATGCTCTTCCACTTCAACCCACTGGCCCAGGCCGCTTTTTACAATATGCGGGTTGTTCTAATGGCCATGCCGATTGTGCTGTTTTCGGGTTATATCGATTGGCAAAATCGATATAATGGAAAGCTGAGCTATCGGTTTGTGATAAAAATGATTTGCGGATCAGTGGTACTCTTATCGTCATTGATACTGGTCATCTGGCAGATCATCGACCCTGCGGTGATGGAGGGAACGTCAATGACGCGATGGGGTTTCCTCTTACTCTGTTTTTTGATGCTTGCTGCAGCGTTTATGGCAGGATACCAAGGAGGGAAGCTGGTTTTCAAAGATGAATAAAATTTTTTCGGAAAAGCAAGGGTGCGAAACTTTAGTAAAATACTTCTCGCATCACCCACTACCGATGTTGCTGGGCCTTCTGGATTTTCGCCCATTGATCCCGCAAGGTTACCGTCCGGTTGAACACAAGCTTTTCATCGGAAGCATCAACAGGATCGACACAGAAATAACCAAGGCGCTCAAACTGAAATCGACTGCCAGGTGGTGAACCGGACAGAGTCGGCTCCACACGGCAGGGCGTCAGGGTCTTGAGAGAGTCGGGATTCAGATAGGTTTTGAAATCAGTACCGTCCTTTTCAGCTTCGGGGTTTGGCCTCAAAAAGAGACGGTCATACAATCGTACTTCCGCCGCAACAGCGTGTGGAGCGGAAACCCAATGCAGTGTCGCCTTGACCTTTCGGCCGTCCGGAGAATCTCCTCCCCTTGTTTTTGGATCATAGGTACAGTGCAGTTCAACCACCTCCCCGGTTTGCTCGTCCTTAACCACCCGCACGAATTTGATAAAATATGCGTACCTCAATCTCACTTCACGCCCGGGGGCCAGACGGAAGAACTTTTTTTGGGGAATTTCCTGGAAATCTTCCTTCTCAATGTACAACACCCGTGAGAATGGAACTTCCCGGGTTCCCATGGCGGGGTCTTCCGGGTTATTTGCGGCATTTAAGTATTCCACCTGGTCCTTTGGATAATTATCTATGATCACTCGAAGCGGACGGAGCACACCCATCACCCTGGGGGTGCTCTTATTTAAATCTTCCCGGATACAGTACTCCAAAAGCGCAAGATCGACCATGCTATCCCGCTTGGCCACACCGATACGCTCGCAAAAACTCCGGATCGACCCAGGTGTGTAACCCCGTCTCCGGAGACCCGAAATTGTGGGCATTCTCGGATCGTCCCATCCGGTAACAAATCCCCCGGTCACCAGTTCCACCAGTTTCCGCTTGCTCAAAATATAATAGCTGAGATTCAGACGGGCGAATTCGATTTGCTGGGGGTGGCAATCGACACCCAATTCGTCCAACACCCAATCATACAGGGGACGATTATTTTCAAATTCCAACGTGCAAATGGAGTGTGTGATTCCTTCAATGGAATCCGAAAGGCAGTGGGTGAAATCGTACATCGGATAGATGCACCATTGGACGCCGGTCCGATGATGGGAAACCCATCGAATCCGATAGAGGGTTGGATCCCGCATGAGTAAATTTGGAGAGGCCATATCAATTTTGGCCCGAAGGACATGGGCTCCATCCTTGAACTCTCCCCGCCGCATACGCTCGAACAGATCGATATTTTCTTTAACCGAACGGTTTCGGTAGGGGCTCTCTTTTCCGGGATCGGTCAAGGTGCCGCGGTAATCCCGAATCTCTTCTGCGCTCAAGCTGTCAACATATGCCCTGCCTTCTTTGATGAGCTGCACGGCATACTGGTAGAGCTGTTCAAAATAGTCCGAGGCATACAACTCACGATCTCCCCAATCAAATCCGAGCCACTTGACATCTGACTTGATCGATTCCACATATTCCACGTTTTCCTTGCTCGGGTTGGTGTCATCGAATCGTAAATTGCAAAGCCCTTCGTATTCGGCGGCAAGGCCGAAATTGAGACAGATCGATTTGGCATGACCGATATGTAGATACCCGTTGGGTTCAGGTGGAAATCGGGTATGAACCCGGCCCTGATTTTTTTTAACCTCAACGTCGCGGGAGATAATGTTTCGGATAAAGTCAGAAGAAAGCATCCCGTCATCGGTCTGGATCGTCTTTTGGTTTTTCTCCTCAGTCTTGGTTTTTCTCATCGCTTTTTATCCGGATTAAAGGTCGGGCCCCTCAGTTTTTGACAAAAAGTATTTTAAAAAATAAATCATGTCAAACCCAATGTGACCGAATCTTTTAACTCCCGCAGCTTTCGCCGTAAAAATTTGCCCGTAATCGTTTTGGGAACCTCTTCGATGATCTCTACAATCCGGGGATATTTATACGCTGCCATCTGTTTTTTACAAAAAGTGATAAGGTCATCCGGTGTTATTTCACCCCTGTGATCTTTTGTTAGGTAAACAAATGCTTTTACGGTTTCCCCACGGTAGGCATCCGTGACCCCAATCACTGCGGCTTCGTTGACACCGGGATGTCGGTACAACACATCTTCCACCTCTCTGGGCCAAGCTTTAAACCCGGAGGCATTGATCAGATCCTTTTTCCGATCGACGATATAACACCAGCCCTGTTCATCTATCTTCGCGACATCACTGGTAAAAAACCAATTGTCTTTTATCGCATTGGCAATCTCTTTTGACCTTTCCCAATAGCCATCGATGATGCCCGGACCCTGGAGAACCAGTTCTCCTGCCTGTCCCATTTTTATTTCCTTCTCTGGATCATCAACGTCAACAATCCAAGCCGCGTGCCCCGACGCCACCAGGCCAACGGACAAAGCGCCGGATTCCTGGTCCACCGGTCCTTCCATTCCCAGTGGGGTAATAGTCGCCGGTGAAGTGCTCTCCGTCAGCCCATATACATTGTAAATCGTCTGGCCAAAGGTTTTGCGAAACCTGTCTACCGTACTGGATGATATCGGTGCCCCGCCGCTGTAAACTTTTTTAAATCGGGACAAATCAAACGATTCAGGATCCGGATGGTTCAACAAGGCAATATAAACGGTGATGGCTGCTACGGTGAAGGAGACGTTATGTTTTTCAATCAGTCTCAGTACCTCGTCGACATCGAACCGACCGAATAGCACAAACGGAATCCCCATGTGGAACGCTATTGCCACATGTGCCACTATACCGGTGATATGAAACAACGGTGCAATTCCGAGAATGACATCGTTGCGGTCGAGACGACACGCTTTTTCGAATACGGTTGCATTGTGCACAACATAGCGATGACGGATCATCCCCCCTTTTGAGGGCCCGGTTGTTCCTGATGTATAGACCAGATAGGCCAAATCTTCTGGTCCGGGTTTATACCGGTCATGCTTCTTTTCGTCGGGTATCTCTTTTATCAGATCGACAAAATCACGGGTCCCGGGAAAAGCGCTCTTTACCTCAGGCTTAAAATGTTTCGGAATTTCGATATTTTTTCCCAATAGGTCAAGGGGCGACGTAACAACCACCCCCACATCTTTTCTTTTTCCGATCGACGCTTTCACTTTTTCTTCGTAAAGATCGTCCTGGCAGAAAAAAACCGGGCGCCGCAATCCTTCAAGTAGCAATTCAAATCTTCCACCGTATACATCGGATTCAACGGGACGACCACCGCGCTGAGCATCCATACGGCAATGGAAGCAATCACCGCCTGGGGAATATTTTGCATCAAAACGATGACCCGGTCCCCTTTTACGATACCGCTTTGTTCCAGGACGCTACAGACCGATACCGCCATCTGATTAATCTCTTTATAACTGTATGTTTTACTAAAATAACAGATACATGGGTCATCCGGAGACCTTGAAACAGAGCCACAAAACCGATCCAAAACTGTTTCTTCAGAAAAGGCCAGAGTCTTTGGCAGCCATTTTGGATAGGCCTTTTGCCACGGTTTTTGATCATAAACAGATAACATTGGAAATGTTTCCATCAATTGGAATCTATTATTTCAGCTTTTTTTGAGGGGATTCCCGCTAGGGCCCTGGCAAGTTTTATCTTTTCAGCCAGTTTCAAGTTCTAGTCCCAATAGTTTCAATCCACAATAATCTCCCAATGGTTGAGGTCGATGAACAGCAAGAAAACTCAAATTTTATACACAATGCTATTGTGATTGGTCAAATAGAATTGAGAGTCTCCCGTTAATTTGTGTTCCATGTCACATGTTTTAATACACAATTACTTGAGGTTTTGTTCAGATTTTTATACAATATTTAAAGCCGTACGGTTAATAAAGATTTGATGAAATCGCAACATCAACATGTTATGTCTTGACATCCGAAATCCATTGTTCCTAATAAGCGTCAAATATAACTAACTCAAGTTTCGCACCCGATATTTTGAGAAAAGCCGCATCAGGCATAGCACCATGCCCCATTGGGGGTACGAAACTTGATTAACTAATTTCTCAGTTCTGAAATTGGTGTGTTTTTGGCAAGATACCATTGAATTTTGTTTTTCCGGGTCGGGTAAGGAAGGAGGGTGCATAGACCTATCAGGGTTTTGCACAAAACATAAACGTATAATTTTTTGAAACTGAATTTAACCGAAATGGGCATTCGTTCGATGGGAGGTCATTCATGAAACGCGGTCTAAAAGCTGGCAAGAAGCATAGCGGGAGATTTGGACTCAATGTGTTCACCGATGACGAGCTTAATGAAATTCACCTTGCTACTTTGGAAGTTCTCAAAAGCACCGGTGTCTTTGTTGAAGATGCTGAGGCCTTGGGAGTTTTCGACGGCGGAGGGGCAATTGTAGATCTTAAGAATAAAATCGTAAAGATACCCCCTCATATCGTGGAGGATGCGGTTCGTTCCGCACCTTCCACATTTCATGCCTTCGGGCGCATACCGGAAAGCGATATCGTGCTTGAAGATACGCGGGTCTCATTTACTAATTTCGGTGAAGGCATCATGTTTGTTGATCCATATACGAACGATCTCAGAGATACCACTAAGGCGGATATCGAGAAAGCGTCAAGACTCATTGATTATCTGGAACATGTGGAAACCTATGAACGGTGCATGTGCTCCCATGATAAACCGCCCCAGGTGCAAGCCCTTCACAATGCCGAAGCATCGCTCACCAACACCACCAAACACCATTGGCGGGGTCCGGTAAACCGTTATCAGGCCAAAAAGATTGTGGAAATGCTGGTAGCGATTTCGGGCGGTAAAGAAAACCTCCGCGAACGTCCATTGCTCTCCTTTGTCTCCTGCCCGGTGAGTCCACTCAAACTTCCAAAGGATCACTGCGAAATTATTATGGAGGCTGCCCTCAACGGACTTGGCTTGAACGTTATCGGGATGGCCATGTCAGGAGGATCCTCACCCGTTCATTTGGCCGGCACTTTGGTTTCACAAAATTGTGAAGTTCTCTCCAGTTTGGTGTTGAATCAACTTGTTTGTAAAGGTTCGCCTTTTGTGTACGGCAGTTCTACGTGCACAATTGATTTGCAAAGAGCGACCGCGGCGGTGGGATCACCCGAGCTTGCGATGATCAGTGCCGCAGTTGCCAGGCTTGCGCGGTACTATAGCTTGCCTTGCTTTGTTGCCGGTGGGTAGGCAGATGCTAAAATCTGTGATTATCAGTCCGGTCACGAAAAGACAATCACCGCCCTGTTACCTGCGTTGGCAGGGGTCAACGTGATATACGGGTTGGGGATGCTGGAAATGGGAATCACTTTCGATCTGGCCCAACTGGTAATCGACAACGAAGCTGCAGGAATGATCAAATATGCGGTCAATGGGGTTCCGGTCAATGACAAAACCCTGGCCCTTGACGTAATAAAGGAAGTCGGGATCTTTAAGGATTTTCTCGGCCATGAGGATACTTTCAATCACATGCGATTCCAATCACGAGCCGAGCTGATCGATCGCTCGGTGCGGGAGGATTGGGAAAAGGCGGGCAGTACGGATGTCTACCAAAGGGCCAAGGAAAAATGCTCTATATCCTGGAAACATATGAGCCACCACCGCTTCCCGACAGCGTTCTGAAAACGATCCGGTCCATCATCGACGATGCGGAAGAGGAATTGGGTGTTTCCCAAAAATGAAGGTTTCGTAAAAATTAAATTTAGGGGAGGAAAAATGGGAAAAATTCAAACACGAATGGGTGATGGCCGCCGCGTTGAGTTGACCGAAGCGGAAGTTCGCAGCGATCTGGAAGAAGGAACGAATGACGCGGCGGACCGGGCTAAAGTTTCGCCGCTTACACCGGATGAGATCGAATATCTCTTTGAAATTCATCAATGCACCGATAAAGCCGTTTCGGTGGAACAAGGAAAGGAAGTCTGCCTTACATACGACAGCAGTACCACCAAACTCAAACGTGCACATATATCTTTAAGTAAAATCCAATCGCTGCAGGTTTTGGAACGTGCGCTGGGGGCGGATAGCCTTGAGCTTGCCCATATCGACTACAGTTTCAAACCGGTAAAACCGATTGTGGTCTTTGAGCAGCCTGTTTTAGAGCAGGCGCTGTTGATCACCATTCCGCCGCTTCTTTACGGCGCCATGCCGAATTTAGGTTTGTACAGCCAGCCGAACGGGCCCTGTCCCAATCCCATGGATCTGCTTCCCCAGGGTAAAATTTCGGAGGCCAAGGCGTCATTTGAAGCAGCGGTGGAACTTGCGATTAAAGATATGGTTTATGTCGGGAGCCAAATGTATGAAACAGGCGCCGATGGGATCAACTTCGATACCACCGCCGCTGCCGGCGATGCGGAGTTTTTGGCCACGTTGCGCGCCGTAGAGATTCTGCGCGAAAAATACCCCAAAATGGGTATTGAAATGGGAATGGCCTCGGAGTTCATCCTGGGATTGCACGGCGATCTGACTTACGATGGGGTTCGTCTGGCAGGGCTTTACCCGCACGACCAGGTAAAATTGGCCCAAAAAGCCGGTGTGACCATCTTTGGGCCGGCTATCAATATCATCAGTAACAGATCGCTCCCCTTCAACTTGGCACGTTCGGTTACTTACACAAGAGCGTGTACGGAAGCGGCCGACATCCCGATCCACGCCGCCGTGGGAATGGGCGTATGCGGTATTCCGTTGGCCATTACACCGCCGGTGGATGCCGTATCAAGGGCTTCCAAAGCACATGTGGAGATCTGCCGCTTGGACGGGTTGTAGGTTGGCGTCGGCGATCCCTACGGCATGCATGCGGCGCATGCCATCGCTTCGGGGATGGGCGGATTACGCACTGCCGGAGATCTGGTAGCGCGTTTGCAGCTGAACCGGGCGATGAAGATTGACGCTGCCAAGAAGTATGTAGCCGACAAACTGAGGGTTTCGGTGGCCGATCTTGCGGATCCGGTTGCCATGCGCGAGGTGAGGGAAGATATGGACCTGGGAACTCTCAATGAATGTCCTGGTGTGTCCAAAGGGATCGATGCCAAATTCCGTATCGCTGAAATACTCGATCTCGATATTAATTGCGTGAATCTCTTCAAACAAAGGGTCAATTTCGGGGGTCAAAAGGAGAACTGAAAATATTCCGCTGACAACAATTTCGAGATCGTGGAGCCGTATTTTTTCGTTTGAGGTTTTCAACTCAATATTTGCATTTAAACCGTGCGGTAAGTGCAGTTATAGAGAACCGTTGCTTGTTTTAATAAAATAGGTCGTGGGAGTGAGTGGTCACAGGGTGTTAAGTCTATTCAAATATTACGGCTTCTATCAAATGGGGTCCCGGGGATCGTATGGAAGCTTCAAGATATTTGTTGAACTGCTCACATGTGTCGGCCCGCATCGCATGAACGCCCATACCTTCGGCCAATTGGACCCAGTTGATTTCAGGATTGGAAAGGCTGAACATGTCACCGGCCTTCGGCCCCACCTCTTTTACACCTACCCGCTTTAATTCGCCCAGTAGAATCCGATACGCCCGGTTCGAAAAAATAATCGAAACCACATCGAGTTTTTCCCGTGCCTGGGTCCAGAGGGATTGCAGGGTGTACATACCGGATCCGTCGGCCTGCATGGCGAACACTTTTCTGTCCGGACATGCCACCGCAGCACCGGTCGCCACCGGCATACCTTGGCCGATAGCACCACCGGTGATATTCAGCCAGTCATGGGGAGGTGTACCGGAAATCCATTTTTCTGCATCTCGACTCGAGGTTATCCCCTCATCTGAAATAATGGCCTCCGCCGGTATCAATGCCGCCAGCGCCTGCCAAACCTTTCCGGCAGTAAGTTCTCCGGTTGGCAGCGGCGGGATCCTCAATTCATAGAGGCGTTCCGGTTCTGAGGGTGCATTTAATAGATCCGCGAGGATTTCAAGCGCTTCAATACCGCCCTGATCACCTTCAGCCAGCGTATGAATTTGGCAGTCTTTTGGGGTCAACCAGTTGGGCATATTGGGCCAGGCAAAAAAGGATACCGGCGGTTTCGCGCCCACTAAAATCAAATGGGCCGTGCCTTTCAGCATTTCCAAGGCCGGCTTTACCGGGTAGGGAAGCCGTTCGATGACAGCCCGGCCTGTTCCACGTTGGGTACGGCCGTTTACCCGTTGACCGATAATCCGAGCGCCGCTTGCCCGTGCGATACGGCCCGCCAGCCACAAGCCCTTTTCCAACATGACCGATCCGGCCAATAAAATAACCGATGGTTTTCCTCTGCGTAGCACTTTTGCCACCTGTTCGATGGTTTTTTGAGCAACAGATGTAGGCCGGGCCGATTCCGGCTTTGGCGCTGGATTCGCACTTTCGTTCCAGCTGCAGTCCGCCGGCAGTATCAATGTGGCGACCTGTCCCGGAGGCGCCATGGCAGCTGCGATGGCCGCGGCACCGTCGGACGGAACAGCGGCCGCAGATCTGGATGTCCGGACCCACCCGGATACGGACTTTGCGATGGATTCGATATCTGTGGTCAGGGGCGCATCATGCTTCAAATGATAGGTGGCATGATCACCGACGATATTGACGATCGGCGTCTCGGCCCGCCTGGCATTGTGAAGATTGGCCAAACCGTTGCCCAGGCCAGGTCCTAAATGAAGGAGGGTTGAAGCCGGTCTGCCGGTCATTCTTCCATATCCGTCGGCAGCTCCGGTGCATACCCCTTCGAACAGACCCAAAACAGTGCGCATGCCTTTAATTTGATCGACGGCTGCAACAAAATGTATCTCTGATGTACCGGGGTTTGTAAAACAAACTTCCACACCGCCATTCACCAGTGTCTGTACCAAGCTTTGGGCACCGTTCATCTATCTTCCCTTCTTTGCGTGTTGGTTCACTTTAGTGCACGATAATAGCTGTCTATATTGTAGATTGCAGCTAGTGGATTATGACCCAGCAATCGGTCCTTAACAGCCAGCACGGTGCAGGGGGCTTTAGAATATCTTAAGAAAAGCGAATCATGGCCACAATAGATCCGCATTATGAAAAATTTATTGCCAAGCATGTAGAAATTGGCCAACCGATTGGTGCGGGCATGAAATTGGGCATAGGTCAATCGTTTCCGTCCGTGAACCAATGACAGGTGATCCGGATGGATCCTGGCACTTTTGGTTAGAAGACCGCCGATGTTCATATTTTCAAGCTCCCGGACTGTTGAGGCGCGGAAGATGCCTTTTGACAAAGGTGATCAATCCGCTTTCAGGAGCGATTTTCCGGTCATCTGTTGCGGCTTTTCAATCCCCATGATATCGAGGATGGTCGGGGCGATATCCCCTAGAATACCGTTTCTTAATTCAGCGTTTTTCCGCATATCGTCAATAAGAAGAAAGCGAACCAGATTGAGGGTATGGGCGGTATGTACTTGACCGTCTTCCTCTATCATCTGTTCTGCGTTTCCATGATCCGCGGTAATCATGGTGATGCCATCTTGTGCCTTCACGGTGCCGACGATTTGATGAATACAGTGATCTGTGGCCTCACAGGCTTTAATCGCAGCATCGAGAACACCGGTATGGCCGACCATATCCATATTGGCAAAGTTAAGCACGACCATATGATATTGTTTGGATTTTAATCGTGCGATAACTTCTTCGGTTACCTGGTAGGCGCTCATTTCCGGTTTCAAATCATATGTCGGTACGTCCCTGGGCGAGGGGATAAGGCATCGGTCTTCCAATGGAAAAGGTTTTTCTTCGCCACCATTAAAAAAATAGGTCACATGAGCATACTTTTCTGTCTCTGCAATTCTAAGCTGTCTTAAACCGTGTCTGCTGACGACCTCTCCCAGAATTCCACTCAACCGGACCGGCGAGAAAGCAACCGGTAGGTCAAAAGTTTCATCAAAAAGGGTCATGCAGACAAATTCACAAAGTTTTGGCAGCGGGTCTCGTTTGAAAAATGAAAAGGAGGGATCGGTGAAAGCCCGGGTAATCTCCCGGGAACGATCCGCGCGAAAGTTGAAAAAAATTATCCCATCACGATCTCCGATCATACGCACGGGTTCTTCTTTTGGATCAATAATAACGATGGGGCGAACAAATTCATCTGTTTCGCCCCTAATATAAGCCTTTTTTACCGCTTCGACGGGATTTTTTTCCTTTATCCCCTTGCCCTGCGTATATAGACAAAATGCCTTTTCAATTCTATCCCATCTGTTGTCACGATCCATGGCATAAAAACGTCCGCAAATGGACGCGATGGCGCCTGTTTTTTTCTGATTTAAATACTCAGACAATCTCTTGATATACCCGACGCCGCCATCAGGTGGTGTGTCCCGGCCATCGAGTATGGCGTGTATGTAAACATGTTGAATGCGGTCCTTATCGGCCATATCGATCAGCGCAAAAAGATGGCTCAACTGGCTGTGCACACCCCCTTCTGAAACAAGTCCCATGAGGTGAAGTGCGGAATTGGTTGCCTTTACCTTTCCCATAACCGCCTTTAGCTTGTCATTTTTGAAAAAAGATCCATCCTGGATGAAGTTATCAATTCGGCGGAGTTCCTGGCAGACAATGCGGCCGGCACCGATATTCAGATGCCCCACTTCCGAATTGCCCATGATACCTTCGGGGAGGCCGACGGCTTTGCCGGAACATACAAGGTGGGCATGGGGATATTCTGCCTCGAGTCCGTCCAGGTGGGGTGTTTTGGCCTCAAAGACAGCATTTCCATTCGGGTTCGAACTAAACCCCCAGCCGTCCAGGATCATCAATACAAGCGGTTTTACGGGTTTCAAAAGGAGATCCTTTTTGCATCGACCCAGAGGCCTTCGAGATCATAGAAATCTCTGATCGGTTCATGGAAAACATGGATGACAATATGACCATAATCGAGCAGAAGCCAGTGCCCTTCTTTTATTCCTTCGATGCTCAACGGCTGGATGCCGTGTTTTTTTAGATCATCCTTTATATGGTCCGCAATGGCGGTTACCTGGCGGTTTGACCTTCCGCTGCAGATGATAAACGTATCGGCGACAGATGTAAGCCCACGCACATCGAGCACGACAAGCTCCAGGGCCTTTTTCCCTAAGGCAGCCTTGATATATAGATTTAGCGAAGGATCCAAATCAAGTGTCATCGATAGAGCCCTTTTGTTTTAATATAATCTTCCACTTCTTTCGAGATCAAAGATCGAATGGATCTCCCGGTTTTCAATCGACGCCGGATATTGGTTGATGAGATGTCGAGGAAATCGGTATTGAATCTATAGATCGTCTGTTTTTCATCGTGGATATAGCCTGATTTTACAACTGAGAATCGATAGTCTTGGGATATCTTGGATTTAAGATAATTTTCCAGACGGTTCCATTTGTAGCTGATCCTGTGATATGTCACACCGGGTCGGGCCATGACAATAAAAGAGGCCAACAGAAAAAGATCCTTATACGATTTCCAGGTATCGATCTCAAGAAAAGCATCAAGTCCCAAAATGAGATAGAGGTGGTCGTTTTTCGGGAGAATAGACTTGAAATGAAGCACCGTGTCGATGGTATATGAGGGACCGCTACGTTTTAATTCCACATCTGAAATATACAGGCTGGAATCGGTTGATATGGAAAGACGAACCATTTCCAGGCGGTATTTTGCTTCCGCGATGCCATTTTGTTTTTTGTGTGGTGGGAGTGCAGAGGGGATGAGATAAATTTTATCAAGTGAAAATGCTTTTTTCACTTCCTGGGAGGCGTGAATGTGTCCCGAATGAATCGGATTGAAGGTACCGCCAAACAACCCTATGTGCATTGAACAGCCCTGTTTTCGTTTATCACGCTCTGACCTGACCTTCCCCAAACACCACAAATTTTGTCGTTGTCAGTTCTTCTACCCCCATGGGACCGAAGGCATGCAGCTTTGAAGTGCTGATACCGATTTCAGCGCCCAGGCCCAATTGCCCGCCATCGTTAAAACGAGTTGAGGCATTCACCAAAACCACTGAAGCATCGACTTCACCGACAAAGCGCCGCGACCGGTTATAATCTGAAGTGACGATCGCCTCGGTGTGACTGGAGCCATAAGCTGAAATATGTAATATCGCCTGATCCATATCTTCAACCACTTTAACCGCAAGGATAAGATCGAGGTATTCAGCAGGCCAATCTTCGGGTTCAGCCTTTTTTACATTTGGCAGGATACGGCATGTTTCAGGACAACCCCTGATTTCCACACCCGCTTTGATAAGGCGTCTCTGCATTAAAGGGAGAAATTGTTGCGCGATTGACTGGTGGACCAGCAGGGTCTCCATCGCGTTACATACACCCGGTCGTTGCACCTTGGAGTTGAAACAGATCTCCTCAGCCATTTTAAGATCAGCGCCATCATCAACATAGACGTGGCACACACCTTTAAAGTGTTTCAAGACCGGTATCTTTGAGTTTTCAACTACAAATCGGATTAACCCCTCTCCTCCACGCGGTATGATCAGATCAATAAATTGCTCCTGATTCAAAAGGGCATGAACAGCGCTCCGGTCCTTGAAGGGCACCACCTGAACTGCCGCCGCCGGAAGGTTTTTTTCATCAAGTGAATCGCTTATAACAGCTGCCAAAGCCTGATTCGAATAAAGGGCTTCAGACCCGCCGCGAAGGATAACCGCATTTCCCGCTTTCAGACAAAGCCCTGCCGCATCTATGGTGACATTGGGTCTCGATTCATAGATGATTCCGATGACCCCGAGTGGAATACGCATCCGTGATACCTGCAACCCATTGGGCCTTAACCAGGTCTTCACGATGGAACCGACGGGATCATCCAGCTGTATAACATCGCGTAAACCCTCAGCCATGCTCTCGATGGTTTCATCCTTTATCGTCAACCGATCGATCATGGCACTGGAAAGCCCCATGGTCGTTGCGTGCTCAAGGTCTTTTTGGTTTTCTCCCTGGATATAGGAGGATTTTTTCTCAATGTTATCAATGAGTTTTGAAAGAACGTCGTTTTTTATAGAAGAGGGGCAACTTGCCAATTTTACGGACGCTGCCCTTGCGGCCTGTGCCATTTCAACAATGGTTGATTCTATAGACATCTCATTTCCCGGTGGAATTGAAAGTTGAGCCAAAACAGTCGGCGCAAAGTCCGATGTTGTTGTTGTCGTATAGCATTTCTATCCACAATCATCAACTGTCAGCGCCAGGTTGTCTCTGTGGATGACTTCATCGTAAGGTTTGTATCCCAAACGTTCCTTGATCTTACCGGATTTCAATCCCATGATTTTTCGTATATCCACGGCGCTGTAATTGACAAGGCCGGTTCCTAGTATCTTGTTTTCATCTTTGATAAATTGTACAGCCGCCCCCACATTAAACTCGCCTTCAACATCAAGAATGCCACTCGGCAAAAGGCTTTTCCCCCTTTTCAAAATCGCCGCAGCAGCACCATCATCAACTCGAATCATCCCTTTTGGTTTTAAATTAAATGCAATCCAGCATTTACGGCTGGCCAGTTTGTCTTTTTTTGGAATAAAAAATGTACCGGCTTCCACCCCGGAAAAAAGTTTTAACAAAATATTTGCCTCTTCCCCTTTTGCAATCACCATGGGGATCCCCGCAGCCATAACCTTTTTGGCAGCCTCAATCTTACCGAGCATTCCGCCGGTACCGAGGGGCCCGGGAATTTCATCCGCCATCTTCAAAATGGCCTTTTTGATGGCAGATACCGATGAAATCAGCTCAGCCTCCGGATGTGTCCGTGGATCTTTGGTGTAAAGCCCTTCAATATCTGCAAGGATGATGAGAATGTCCGCATCCATTAAAAGCGTGATCATGGCGGCCAAATTGTCGTTATCTCCGAATTTAATCTCTTCCACGGAGACCGTATCGTTTTCATTTATGATCGGCACCACCTGCCAGGCTAACAGCGTATGGAGCGTATTTCGTGCATTTAAGTATCTTTTTCTATTGGATAGGCCATCGCTGGTTAAAAGGATTTGTGCGACCTTTTTATTGTGTTTTGCAAAAACTTTTTCATATTCCCGGATCAGGCCGGCCTGGCCCACGGCTGCAACTGCCTGTCTTTTTGGTATTTCATCCGGCCTTTTCAAAAGGCCGATTTTTTTGATGCCGGAAGCCATTGCACCGGAAGAAACTAAAATTACTTGCAAATCTTTGTCAATCAGTTCACAGATCTGTCTGCTGATCGACCGGATAGCTTTTAAATTCAACCCGCTGTCTGTTGTCAGCACACCGCTTCCAACCTTCACCACAACCCGTCTTGCTTTTTTAAAACAGTTCGTTCGAATGCTATCCATCTGATTTTTCCAACAATTCTACAAGATTCGATATTAGATTTTCAACACCCTCGCCGGTTATGGCGGAAATGCCCATCGATTTGACCTCTTTTGCCGCACCCTGGAAAAGACTCGATTTTTGTTCTGAATGGGGTAGATCAAGCTTACTCAATACCACGATTCGGGGTTTATCCTCAAGGGATCCGTACATGGACAGTTCCCGGTTTACCGTCTCATACGCCTTAAGGGGGGCTTCAGGATCAATCTCGGACGCATCAATAAGATGAACCAGAATCCGGGTTCTTTCGATATGCCGTAAAAATCGAATGCCGAGCCCGGCGCCCTGGTGTGCGCCTTCAATCAAACCCGGTATATCGGCAACCACAAAAGGATTATCCCGATCGGCTTGAACCACACCAAGATTGGGTGTCAGGGTCGTAAAAGGATAACTGCCTGTTTTGGGTCTAGCTGAAGAAATGGCGCGAATGAGGGTTGATTTTCCTGCATTGGGGAGGCCGATGATGCCGACATCGGCTATAAGTTTGAGTTCCAGTTTGAGTCTGTAGGTTTGACCGGATTGACCGGGCTGTGCAAAGCGGGGGGATCGATTTTTTGAAGTTTTAAACCGTGCATTGCCCCGACCGCCTTTACCCCCTTTTACGACGGCAAAAATTTTATCGGATTTGTCAAAATCAACCAGGGTTTCGCCGGTATCTGCATCGCTGACAGCGGTCCCGGCCGGAATTTCTATGATAAGATCTTTGCCGTTTTTCCCGGTCTGTTTTTTTCCGTGACCGCTTTGGCCATTTGACGCTTTGAAATGATTTTTAAAACGAAAATCAAAGAGGGTACGTTTTCTAAATGTTGAAATCAGGGCAACATCGCCGCCGTTGCCACCGTCTCCACCGTCCGGTCCTCCACGGGGGATGAATCTTTCGCGCCTGAAACTCACACATCCTTTTCCGCCATCACCGGATTGAACCGTAATGATCGCCTCATCGATGAACTTCACTCTGCATAAACACTGACTTTATTACGCGAACGTCCCTGTCGTTCGTAAGAAACAATCCCGTCTATTTTTGCAAATATCGTATAATCTTTACCTATTCCCACGTTGTTTCCAGGATGTATTTTCGTGCCGAGCTGGCGCACCAAAATGTTGCCGGCCTTCACTTTGTTTCCGTCATATCGTTTAACGCCGCGTCGTTGTGCATTACTGTCACGGCCGTTTCTTGAACTTCCGCCAGCTTTCTTGTGTGCCATGATCTATTCCCCTGATGATTCTCTCCTGTTATTTTTTCCCCTCTAAAACCAACATTTACTTTGTCGTCTACTTTTCCGGATCATCCGCCGAACCTGCGATATTGTCGATCTTAAGCGCGGTAAACGGCTGACGATGACCTCGCTTGCGTCGATACCTTTTCCGACGCTTGTATTTGAAAACGATAATTTTTTTTGCTTTGCCCTGCTCCACAATATGGGCTTTAACCTCAACCTTGTCGAGAAGAGGCTGTCCGACGGTCACCTTCTGGCCATCGGAATACATAAGGACTTTCTCAAACAAGACAGGACTCCCTATTTCACCGGGAATTTTTTCAACCCTTACGGTTTCACCTTCTTGTAATTTATACTGTTTGCCACCTGAAAAAACAACAGCGTACACGTCCAAAACCTCCTCAGTCCAATTCAGTTATCGATCGTATAAAAGATATAAATATCAAACTTTATCTAAATGATGTCAAGAAAAATTTGAAATTTAAATTATTTTATTATAAGGATGATTTGGATTTCATCAACTATTTTTTATTAAATAAAGGGACACCATGAAAATTATATCACTTGCAATCAGTAAAAAAAAGGCCACTCGAAAACAGGTCATAAACGAAGCCTTGTTGATTAAAAACCACGGTATCAAAGGCGATGCACATGCAGGAAACTGGCACAGACAGGTCAGCTTTCTCTCATCTGAAAGTATCGAAGTGGCTCGGCGAATGGGCCTTGATGTATCATTCGGTGATTTTGCAGAAAATATCGCGACAGAAGGAATTGATTGGAAAACGATGCCGATCGGTACCAGAGTAAAACTCGGCGATTCAGCCTTTGTGGAAATTACACAAATCGGAAAGGAATGCCACACTAAATGTGCTATTTATTATAAGGCTGGAGATTGCATCATGCCAAAAGAGGGTGTATTTGCAAAGGTTCTGGAAGGGGGAACTATCCAGTGTGGTGATAAAATCGAGATCTTACCCCCCGAGCATTAACATAATATCGAGATCGGAGATCCAATGGAAAAGATTTTATATCATCAGGTGATCAGCTGGGATCGAAAAAAAAGCACCTCTATGAACCGAAAACTGATTGGTGAAGAACCTTTATCCATACGCCTTCAAGGTAAAGCCTATTCGGTTGTCCTGCGCACACCGGGTGATGAAATACCCCATGTCGCCGGTTTTTGCTTGGCGGAAGGGATTGTGGATGATCCGGATGATTTTGCATCCATCGGGTTTTGTGAGGATGAAGATACAAACGTTGTAACGGTTATGCTGAGTGCGTCAAGACGGGATAATATTCCCGATATTCTGGAGAGACGCGGGTTCATCAGTCAGACGAGCTGTGGTATTTGTGGAAAAGAAGTCGTAGAAGATCTTTATCAGAGGATTCATCCTCTCACAGATAATATCACTGTCGATATACAAAGGGCATTCCAATGCGTGGAAAAGCTTTCCGATCAGCAACCGCTTCGCCATATGACGCGGGCAGCGCATGCGGCTGTTCTTTACGATAAACACTTTGAGATTCTATCCATGGCTGAGGATGTTGGCCGCCACAATGCACTTGACAAAGCCATCGGGAAAGTTTTTCTAAGCCATCGGCTTCCAAATGCCTGTTTGTTGGTTCTTTCTTCCCGGATCAGTTACGAGATGGTCCAGAAGGCCGCAAAGGCACGCATTCCGATCATCCTCGCAAAATCCCGTCCCACCTCCCTGGCAGTGGAGCTCGCAACAAAATTCAACATCACCCTGGCAACCGCAGAGGAATCCGGATTATATATCTTTTGCAAACCGTATCGCCTGGTGTGATCGTTTACGCCACGCCGGCGACTTCTTCCTTAATTGATACAGCGATTTTGAACAGGGCCGTAAGGACGAGGAATCCAACCGCCCACACACCAGCGGCAATAATAATTTCGGGCAGTGTCGGCACATATTCATTGACATGGTGAAGCGGAGAGGGAACAAACCCGCCGGAGATCATCCCAATCCCTTTATCGATCCACGTGCCGATAAAGACCGCTAAGCATGCAACGGCCAGAACACCTTCATTTTTTCGGGTGACCGGATTCACCAACAAAATAATTCCCACCACCATCAAAATGATAGACGCCCTCATCCACGGTACCAATGCCCCATGCCCGTCCAACCCGAAGAAAAGATATGTAAAATGGTCCAAGTGTTCCGGTATATTGCTGTAATAAACAACAAAAATCTCGCAAAGAAAGAAAAACAGATTGATCACAACGCCATAGGTGACGATTTTGGCAAGGGTCTGGATCTGTTCCCTGCCCGGATCGAACTTTGTCATTTTCCGAACAATCAGGCACAACAGGATCAAGAACGCCGGACCGGATGCAAAGGCCGACGCAAGAAATCGCGGTGCCAGGATGGCAGTCATCCAGAAACCCCTTCCCGGGAGACCTGAGTAAAGAAACGCGGTGACGGTATGAATACTGACAGCCCAGGGGATAGAAAGATATATCAGCGGTTTTAGCCAGCGTGGCGGTGCCACTCCGTTTCGCTCTGCCTCGAGCACTTTCCACCCGATGACAATATTTAAAAGAAGATAGCCATTTAATACAATCATATCCCAAAAAAGAATGGAATTCGGTGACAGGTACAATAAAATATTCAGAACCCGGGTCGGTTGGCCAAGATCGACAAAAATAAACAGAGCGCACATGACGACCGAAGCCACAGCCAGGAATTCACCTAAAATGGTAATTTTACCAAACGCTTTATAGTTATGAAGATAATATGGGAGAACCAGCATGACTGCCGATGCGGCGACACCGACCAGAAATGTGAACTGGGCAATATAAAATCCCCAGGTTACATCACGGTTCAACCCCGTAATTCCGAGACCAAAACTGAGCTGCCATAAATAAAAGGCAAACCCCAAACCGATAACGGCCAGGAGCAACGTTATCCATCCATAGTATCTCTTGCTTCCCGTCAACGCTTTTTCAAGCATAATCACCTCATACTATGTAGTAAACAGCCGGGCCCGTACCCAGGCCCTGTTTACGACGAATCGTGTAATTGGATCTTAACAGTTCCCTGACTTCAGATTTCGGGTCTCCCAGATCTCCAAAAATCAAAGCGCCATCGGATGCTTCAACACAACCGGGCATCTTCCCAACCGCCAGCCGTTCTGCGCAAAAATTACATTTTTCGACAACCCCTTTCGTCCGGGTGGGAAATTTCGGGTTTCTTTCTTTTATAAATGGGCGTGGATCCCTAAAATTAAAACTTCTTGAACCATACGGGCATGCTGCCATGCAGAATCTGCATCCGATACACCGGTGAAAGTCCATGAGCACAATACCATCTTTTCGTTTAAATGTCGCCTGGGTCGGACAAACTCTTACACATGGGGGATTTTCACAGTGGTTGCACAGAACCAAAAATGGCAGATGCTCTATTCTTTCAGCAAGAAATCGATTGGCTTTGGTGGGAAAAGCGTGTTCAAATGTTTCAACCCAGATCCATTTGATCTCATGATTTTTGTTTTCAAATTTCGGAATATTGTGGATTTTACGGCAGGCCTCGGTCATCGGCATCAGATCTTCGGCTGATTTGAACTTTTTAGTATCTATAACCATTGCCCATTGGGTTGCAGTGAGTGCTTTTTTATTTTGCAATACGTGGGCTTGCTGTTTTTTATCTTTTCCCCCGGATGCGGCAAAGACATCCAAAAGGGGTTTGACTCCGGTCCCCAGCGCAGAAACCCCAGCCACTTTCAAAAAGCGTCTTCTGCTGCTCTCCATCATTTTATCTCCTTCGGGTTATCTATATGGCAATCCCAGCAGTACGTTTTTACCGAAGCGTAATTATGACATTGGTCACAAAATTCAGCCTTATTGAAATGGCAATCGAGACACGTATTTGAAAGACTCATGTCAAACGATTTTCCTTTGCTGTTGACATAGACTCTCTTTCCGTTTCGGACGACCGTATTTCTCCAGACGTTAAGCAGCTGCATATGCTTTGCCCGCATAACCGATTTTGGTTCAACACACTCTCTTGCAGCTTTTGCCCTATCCGTCAGCTCTGGTTCAGGCACAGGAGATGCTTTTCCGTGGTTGTACCAGAAAGGAAATGTGGTTATGATCACAAATATGACCAGGCCTGCAACAACCATTCCTCTGTCATATATCTGTTTTTTATTCCCCATCATCACCCTCCAATCCGGGTATCGGTTCTGAGCGCAAATCTGTCGTCCTTTCATTTTGTCCGGACAGATTCAACGCGTTTCCCACCAGTTCATGGACACCGGTTACATCCACGTCAGGAACCCAATACTCCATGGCGACAGACAGGGCGGCTCTGTCAATGGCGCATATGCAGGCGAGCATGTTCACGTCATGTTTTTCATGAACATATTTTACCGCATTGGCCCTGGGAAGACTTCCTGCCATCCTCAGTTCCATATTTTCTCCTGCATTTAGGCCCGACCCGCTTCCACAACAAAATGTCTGTTCTCGTATGGTATTCCGGGGCATTTCATAGAAGTTCTTGCATGTGTTCTTGATGATGTACCTCGGTTCATCCAAAAGCCCCATGCCTCTGGATGTGTTGCAGGAGTCGTGGTAAGTGACCCTTAGGTGATCGTTTCTGCCGGGGTTGAGATCCAGTTTGCCCTGTTTGATCAGGTCGGCGGTGAACTCGGTGATATGAACCACCTTGGTGGCTTTGGCATTTTCAAATTTTGTTCCGGTAATGGGTGAAACCGGTTCTGCCAGAAAATCGGCAGGACCGTTCATGGTGTCCATGTACTGGTGAATCACCCGCCACATGTGACCACATTCGCCGCCAAGAATCCATTTTACACCCAGCCGTTGAGCCTCTGCATACATTTTGGAATTCAACCGTTTCATGGTCTCATGAGAGGTAAAGGATCCAAAGTTTCCCCCCTCTGAAGCATATGTGCTCCACGTGATATCAAACCCGTATTGCTCTTTTAAAAAATGAAACAATATCAAATACCCCATTGTGGTGTATGTGCCCGGGTCTGCGAATATATCGCTGGATGGTGTAATAAACAGGATATCGGCCCCTTTTTTATTAAAGCTCGGTTCCACATGGACCCCGGTGATATCCTCTATATCGTCGACAAAGAAGTCGAGCATATCCTTAAATGCGTGGGGCTGAATACCAAGATGATTCCCGGTCCGGTAACAGTTGGCAACCGGGGTCGCGATCCAGTCAATGTTGAGCCCCAGGAGATTGAAAAGTTCTCTGGCCATCATGGTGATTTCAGCGGTATCGATACCGAATGGGCAGAAAACCGAGCACCGCCTGCACTCCGTACATTGAAAAAAATAGTACCACCACTCCTTAAGAACATCCAAGGTGAGCTTCCGTGAACCGGCCAATTTCCCAAGAATCTTTCCGGCAGTCGTAAAATCTTTTCTGTACACCGAGCGAAGAAGTTCCGCACGCAGCACCGGCATGTTTTTTGGGTCACCGGTTCCGATAAAAGAATGGCATTTGTCCGCACATGCGCCGCAGCGGACACAAATATCCATAAATACTTTAAAAGAACGAAATCGATCGAGCCGCTCTCGAAATCCTTCAAAAATTATTTCTTCCCAGTTTTCCGGAAGCTTCCAATCGTCATCCAAAGGATTCCATGCCCGTGCGTTTGGTAGCCCGACATATTCCACACTTTTGGGGTTGGAAGCATAACAGTACATTCCCTTTCGAATTTGAACGGGGGTGTCCATCCACCCAGTTTGAGGTGGGGTTGGGTCTAATTTTGACAACAGCTCATCAGACTTAAAAAGATCATCAGGCATTCGTTACTCCTTTTCCTCTGATATTGTCGGCGCTATCTCTTTTTCCACCGGCAATCCCACCTCAACCATTTTTTCCCTGAATTCATCCTCATACTGTTCGTATGTATGGACCTCCACCGGGTAGTTCCACGGATTAATATGTCTGATACGGCGGCTGTTATTGGCGAGATTCCTAGTGGGGCTCATGAAAATTCCCCCCAAATGCAGTAGCTTGCTAAAGGGGAAATATGCCATGAGGACACTGACAAAGAACAGATGAACATAAAAAGCACTCCCCACATCTGACGGGATTTTGGGTCGAAATGTGACCAACCCCATGGTCAGTTCTTTAACCCCGATAACATCTACTTTTGTAAAGTGCCGCATGAGAATCCCTGATATCGCCACACCGATAATGAGAAAAAGGGGGAAAAAATCTGAGGCAAGGGAAACATACCTGACCTGGGGAATAAAGACTCTTCTTAAGAAGAGAAAAATGACCGCAGCCAACAGCACAATTCCTGAAAATAAAACACCGGGTAAGCCGACCTGAAGGAATCCGTCGACCTTTTCCAGCAACTGCAGACAGGAGGGCACCGGATCGATAAAGAAACGAAAATGCCTGATCACCACGGTTAAAAACGACCAGTGAAATGCGATTGCACCCAGCCACAGCCACTTCTCCCATTCGTAAGAGAGTTTATCTCCTTCTTTTAACTGGCATTTGGTGTTTCTGAACAATGAACGGAAAAAAAGCACCTCAAGGATCATTCGAATCACTACACCCATTTTCGTAGACGGATTATCAATGCGAGCGGGTTTTATCCACGAAAGCGATTTCTGTTGACCGCAGGTTGAAGGAATTCGAAATGGGACTGGAGAACGCGCCCAGTTCAATACACGATAAATAAATCCGGCAATGAATGTAATAATCGCCAGATAGGGGATGATAACCCCAAAAAGAATCTGAAATCCGGCAGCTTCAACGCCCACATAGGCAAGCAGAAAGAGGACAATAACCGATAGGAGGGAAAATATATAGTTTACATTCATTTACCATTACCTCGCTGATGGCCTCGCCGAACCGACGATCTTATAAAGCACCCTACATCAAGTTGCCGCCCCAGCTGCGGCTGGATTGCACCGCTCGTTGGATTTTTTGTCAATTTTATAAATTAAATTTCACAGGATCCAGCTCGTTCGCCGGAATCTCACAAATCAAACCTGCTCTCTCAAATGCCTTGAACGTCCTGTTTTTCACCTCATTCGCTTTGAGCTGGTAGATCTTTTCCCTGCACACCATATAGAGGTCGAAAGCAATGAGGCTGAGTTCGTCAATTTTTTCCTCGAACAATCGCAATTCATTTTCAATTGTAGAATGCTTTATCTTTTCATTCAAATGATTTCGAACCACTTTTTTCAAACAGAAGATAAAACCAATCGCCTTGGAGGGTGTAAAATTCTGAACCGCCCTGATTCTAACAATGGGGTCCAGGAGAGGGGGTATCACGTTGTGATCTATTCCCTTTAAAAGTTCCGTATAGAGTAATTTAAAACTCTTATAGATCGTACCCCCGACAGGGTTTGCAAAAAGATCTTCCCGGCCTTTTAAAAAGGCTGCGGTATCGGCGGGATAGGTTTCAACCACCCGATCAAACCAGTCTTTTATGATCTCATTTTTGCGCTGCGCCAGCAGATCTTCCAGTCTCATTCTCAAAACCGCTTTTTCTGTGCCGGATTAAAAGTGATACCCCTCATTATATCAAGTGTTGGTGAAGGAAAGAATTGGTACAAAAAAAATCTATAAACAAGATGCAAATTCATGTCAAGATTAAATGAAAAAAGTATTTTGTTTACTGAGAATACGCTCACTTTTCCTGTTTTAAAAAACCGGTTGTTTTTAAACCGGGTGTCTATTAGTCTGGATCATCTCCGAATTAGTTGTAGACAAAAAGGGAAATGGATAAGG
>CEQE01069363.1_pt1 | contig 43577 bp, 37 predicted proteins | sample 356201 | NCBI WGS metagenome assembly CEQE01 (sample SAMEA2619970, study PRJEB7988) | marine metagenome | biome: marine biome (ENVO:00000447); feature: mesopelagic zone (ENVO:00000213) & marine oxygen minimum zone (ENVO:01000065); material: "saline water (ENVO:00002010), including plankton...
CCTGGGCGTTGCGTTCAAAAACGACCCGTCCGCTTCTGCTTCCGCATCTCAACTCTTTGATACCCAAGGCACGACCTTTGACCCGTAAGACGCTGAGGCGGAACAGCATTTTCGTTTCGGCAGGCAGTAAGCCGAAGCGATCGACCATCTCCAGTTTTAGCTCATACAGCGAGGATTCGTCGGCGCAGTTCGATATCCGCTGATATAGCACCAGCCGGGCATGAACGTCAGGGATGAAGGTTTCCGGAATATAGGCGCCTGCCTGCACATCGACCTCGATGGGCTGCAGGGGCGCAGGCGGCACTCGCGACGCTGCGTTCTCATCTGAGAGATCACGGATAGCGCGATTTAGATATTCTGTGTACATCGAAAACCCGATCTCCTCGATGACACCACTCTGGCCCTCTCCAAGCAGTTCCCCGGCACCGCGAATCTCGAGGTCATGATTCGCCAGGGCAAAGCCTGTTCCGAGCTCTGTCAGGTTCTCGATCACGTCAAGACGCCGCTTGGCCGGCTCGGTCACCCAATCCGGATCGGGAACCAGCAAAAATGCAAACGCCTGATGACTTGAGCGGCCTACGCGGCCACGCAGTTGGTGGAGTTGCGCGAGACCGAATTTATCTGCCCGGTTCATAATGATGGTGTTGGCCGTGGGAACATCAATCCCACTCTCGATAATCGTGCTGCAGACCAGAACGTCGAAGCGCTGATGGTAGAAATCACGCATGACGGATTCCAGTTCACGTTTAGGCATTTGCCCATGACCGACTTCTATGGTGGCTTCCGGGATCAGCGCCCGGAGGTCCGCAGCGGCACGATCGATGGTCCTGACGTCGTTGTGGAGAAAATACACCTGTCCGCCACGGTGCATTTCCCGAAGGCAGGCCTCGCGGATCAACGGCTTCGAAAAACGATGAACCATTGTTTTTATCGACACCCGTCCGGGAGGCGGCGAGCTGATGAGAGAGATCGACCGCATTCCGGCGAGGGCAATGTTCAGGGTTCGGGGAATCGGAGTTGCAGTCAGGGTAAGGATGTCAACTTCCTCCCGGAGTTGCTTTAAGCGCTCTTTTTGACGCACACCGAATCGATGTTCTTCGTCGATGATCACCAGGCCCAGATTTCGAAAGTCGAGATCCTGCTGGAGCAGCCGATGCGTGCCGATGACAATGTCAACCTTGCCTTGCTGGATTTCGCTGACCAGCGCGGCGTTGGCAGCGGGTGTTTTAAACCGCGAGAGGCACTCAATCCGCACCGGGTAGTCCGAAAATCGCTCGCGAAAGATATCGTAGTGTTGATTGGCCAGCAGGGTCGTCGGTGTCAGGACCGCAACCTGGTGCCCGTTGTGCGCTACGGCGAAGGCGGCGCGAAGGGCGACTTCGGTTTTTCCAAAACCGACGTCGCCACACACGAGTCTGTCCATAGGCGTGGGGTCGCCAAGATCCGACAAGACTTCGTCGATGGCCTGGTCCTGATCAGGTGTTTCGTCGTAGCGAAAGCCGCCACGGAAGGCAATATATTCCGCCTGCGGAACGTTATAGACACGCCCCGATCGAAGGGTACGCAGCGCCTGTGTCTTCAGTAATTCGGCCGCAGCGTCGTGTGCCCGCTTTTGAGCCCTCGTTTTCGCTTTATTCCATTGGTCGCTGCCCAGGCGATGTAAGGGCGCGTTTTCGGGGTCGCCGCCAATGTACCGGGAGAGTACGTTGATATTGATAGCGGGTACATACAGTTTCCCATTATCGAAATACCGGATGACCAGGAACTCATTTTTCTGCCCGTTGATATCCAGCCATTGCAGGCCTCCGAAACGTCCAACCCCATGATCCAGATGAACCACAGGGTCGCCGCGGTGCAATTCTGCAAGGGAGCGGATGATGCTCTCCGGATCCTGGGTTTTTGCCCTGCGCCGCTGGTGGACGCGCTCGCCGTACAGTTGGGATTCGACAATAACTTCGATATCGGGCTGTCGTATCAGCAGCCCTCGGTCCAACGGTGAGACAGTGATTCCCGTGCGCTCAAGATCGTCACAAAGAAACTCCTGCCAACTGCTGAACTCGACAGGATTCAGGGCGTGACCGGAAAGAAGCTCTATCAAGGCTTGGGCCCGACCTGGAGTTTCGGCATTCAATAGCGTACGAGCGCCTGATGGGTCGCGGAGGCGCTTGACCAACGCCGAAAACGGTGTCCTGGACTTGTGGTCAACAGGATACTGTGGAGGGGCTTTAGTGAGGCCAGCTTCGGGCGAATCGTCTGGCGAAGTGTCCGTTTCAATAATTTCGGCCCGGGCGATGGTATCGATGGCGAATTGCGGGGTTACACAAAGAAACTCCGGTGAAAGAGGGGGTCGCTCAGGATCGAGACTGCAGTGCTCGAAACGATCGACTACGTTGGCCCATTCGGCCCTGATCTTGTCCCGCCAGTTAGCGGGGAGCACCCACTGGACCCCGCCTGGAAGGTAATCAAAAAGCGTGCCCGGGGTTTCAAAAAACAAGGGAAGATAAAATTCGATGCCGGCCGGAAAACGCCTTTGTGACACCTCTCGGTAGATGATCGAAGACTGGGGATCGCCGGCAAGGGACCGGCGGTACGCCTTACGGAACTGCTCGGCGGCCTCCCGGTCTGTCGGAAATTCCCGGGCGGGAAGCATACCGAAAGACTGAGTCTCTCCAGTGGATTTTTGCGTGTCGGGATCAAAGAATCGGATGTTTTCAATCTCATCACCAAAGAGATCCAGTCGAAACGGCGACTCGGCCCCCATGGGAAAGACGTCAATGATGCCTCCGCGAATGGCGTACTCACCCTCTGCGACGACCTGGGAGACGCCCAGATAGCCGGCATCAGACAGCCGGTTGCGCAGTTGAATAGGGTCAACTGCACTTCCTCGCGAAAGATTGAAACTTGAACCGGAGATGAAGCCCATTGCCGGCAGACGGAGCAGAATCTGCTCGGCACAAAGCAGCAGGATGAGAGGATCAGGTCGGCACAGCCGCTCTAGCGCCTGAATTCGTTGTGATGTAATTTCAGGATGCGGGGAATAACGGTCATATGGAAGACATTCCCAGCCCGGAAGCACGCAGACCCGGTGATCGCCGTCGGCGAGAAAGAAACGGAGTTCATCCTTAAGCAGACCCAGTTCGCGTGCCGATGCGGCAACCACCACCGTGTGCGCCCGGGTCTCGCTTAACTTCGCGATCCTGAGAGCGAGGGCCGATCCAGGGATATGCGGCCAGCAGATCGCGGGCTTTGCATCCCCCGGGGCCAGCGGTGCGGCAGATAGCAGTGGCAAGGATTAAGGCAGCGCAGGCTAAAACGGCATTTTATCGTAAACTCGTCAATGACCTGCCTTGCTTACAACGTTGGGGAATCTGGAACCGGTGAATACGAAAATCTGGGCAATTGTTGCCGCGGCCGGGGTTGGCGCGCGGTTTTCCAGCGGTCTTCCAAAACAATATTGTGAGCTTGCCGGGACGCCAATCATCGTCCGTACGTTGCGCCGGCTGGCAGAGGTGGCCCGTGTTGCTGGGATTGGCGTCGGCATTGCACCGGGTGATTCAGCCTGGGCAGGCCTCACAGCGGCTCTCCCTCCCTCGGTATGGTCGTTTACAGGTGGTGCGACCCGGTCGGAAACGGTGCAAAATGGCCTGGCCGAGCTGATGAAACGGGGCGAGGGTGATGCCTGGGTGCTGGTCCATGATGCGGCGAGACCCTGTGTTCAGGCGGAGGATATTAATCGGCTGATTGACGCGGTGAACTATGAAGCACCCGGCGGACTGCTCGCGACCTTGATAAGCGATACCGTAAAGTCCGTAGACGATACCTTGAGGGTGGCGAAAACGGTGCCAAGAGCAAATCTGTGGCGGGCGCAGACGCCACAACTGTTTCCAGTGGATCTTTTGCATCGGGCTTTAACCCAATGCTGCGAGCGGCAGCGCGAGTGCACTGACGATGCGCAGGCTATTGAGCATCTGGGAATGCAGCCAAGTATCGTTCCCTGTGCTGGTCATAACCTCAAGATCACCCGCCGCTCGGATCTTGCCCTCGCTACCGCAATTCTGCAGGAACAGGAATCGAACGCATGTTCCGGGTAGGCCAGGGTTACGATGTTCACCGCTTGGAGCCTGGATGTGCTTTGTGGCTTGGCGGGGTGCAGATTCCCTTTCCACTGGGACTAGCGGGGCACAGCGATGCGGATGTCCTGATCCATGCAGTCTGTGACGCGCTGCTGGGTGCCGCTGCCGCAGGAGATCTTGGATCTCACTTTCCCGATTCAGATCCGATCCACCGTGACCGTGCAAGCCGGGAGTTTCTTCAAGAGGTCCGCAATATCGTCCACAGTTACGGTTGGTCGGTGGCAAACGTCGATGCCACTGTGGTTGCGCAGGAGCCGAAACTGGCGCCCTATATCGACGGGATGCGGGCAAATATTGCAGCAGATCTGCAGTTAGACGTGTCGCGGGTGAGTGTGAAGGCGACGACGAGTGAGGGTCTTGGAGTCACCGGCAGGGGCGAGGGAATCGCGGCCCAGGCGACGGCGCTGCTCATGCGCGGAGCTTCTGGGTAAGGACGTAAAATGCGCCCGTACCACCGTCTTCAGGGCGTGCCCAGCAGTAGGCCTGTACCGCAGACAGTGTTTGCAGCAGATTAAGCGCCGCCAGCCGTACCGGCGAATGGCTGTCCGGAGAGTGGGAGCCCTTGCCGGTAATCACAAGCAGGCATTGCCGGTCGAAGTCAGCATTTGCCTGAAGAAAGTCGCGCAAGCTTTTTGTCGCCTCGTTAACCGTACGGCCGTGAAGGTCAATCGTGGCACAGGGTCTCGGGTGTCCTCGGCGCAGGTCCTTCAGCACTCCTGGAGAAAGGTTGGATCGGTGGAACAATTCACCTTCTTCCCTGCAGATACCTTCCGGTACCCTTTGGTCAGCCTGCAGAGTCGTTTTTTTTAACTTCAGCTGCGGCGACGTGGCTCGTGGCTCGTGGTCAAGCCGCCGAACTTTGGCGACGGCCGCCTGAAACAACTCAGCATCCTCGGCGGAGACTTCGGGGTCAGATTGGGTTTTCTTACCCATCAGATTATTTCAATCTGTCTGATCCAGGAAGCGTTTTGCATCCAGCGCCGCCATACATCCGGCAGCCGCGGAGGTGACTGCTTGCCGGTAGACATGGTCCATCACATCACCCGCTGCAAACACGCCGGGAATACTCGTTGCTGTTGCATCGCCGTCGATTCCGGACTTGACCCGGATATAGCCGCGATTAGTGTTCAACTGGTCAGAAAAAAGCTCCGTATTGGGCGTATGCCCGATGGCGATGAATACGCCGTGGACGTCCAGCGTACTCTGGTGCTGAGTCTGGGTGTCCTCAAGGCGGATACCGGTCACCCCGTTTCCATCGCCAAGCACTTCGGCCAAGGTATGGTTCCATGCAATTTTGATTTTGCCGTCGTCGCCGATGCGCGAGAACAACTGGTCCTGAAGAATCGCCTCTGCACGCAAACTGTCCCGGCGGTGTACCAGCGTGACAGTTGAACAGATGTCGGAAAGATATAACGCCTCTTCAACCGCAGCATTGCCACCGCCGATTACAGCGACGGGCTTGTCCCGATAAAAGAAGCCGTCGCAGGTAGCGCATGCAGATACGCCTTTGCCTTTATAAGCCTCTTCCGATTCCAGGCCGAGGTACTGCGCGGAGGCACCGGTGGCAATGATCAGGGCATCACAGGTGTAGGTAGCCGCATCACCCTGGAGGGTAAACGGACGCTCATCCAGCCTTGCGGTATGGATATGGTCAAAAACAATCTGCGTCCCAAACCGTTCTGCGTGGGTCAGCATCCGTGTCATCAGATCAGGCCCGGTCAAGTCATGGGGGTCACCGGGCCAGTTGTCCACACCTGTGGTTGTCATCAACTGCCCACCTTGGGCAATCCCGGTTATCAGTACCGGCGACAGATTCGCACGCGCCCCATAGACTGCAGCGGTGTACCCGGCGGGTCCCGACCCGAGAATCAGTAGGCGGCAGTGCTGCTGCGAATCCATTTTGGGCTCCATCAGTAAATGGTAGCCCATATTTTCCCAAGAACCCGCCCTGAAATCCATAATAGAGGGCATCCGGGGCCTGAGTTTTTCTGAATAAAACCAGGATTCGATATAATTCATGTTTCACTTGGTCGAGCGACCAAGAGGTCGACCTCCTTTGGCTCAGGTAAAAAAGAAAAACACCCGTAACGCTGCTGAGCCTGGTATTCCTCCGCGACTTATCCGTCTTGGCCGCGAGGTGCTCGTGATCGCCCTCGCGGCGCTGACGGGATACCTTCTGATCTGTCTTGTTTCCTACTCCGCTAACGATCCTGGCTGGACATCCACGGGGGACGGGGCCCCAATCCGAAACCTTGGGGGCCGGTTTGGCGCCTGGTTTGCGGACCTTTTTCTGCATGCGTTCGGGTATTCCGCCTACCTTTTTCCGCTGATCTTTGCCTTGCTGAGCGCTCGAATACTGAAAAATCGATCTGCACCGCTAAGCCCGCAGGTTCGGGTGGTTCATGGGATAGGGCTGGTTCTGGCGGTAGTTGCCACCTGTGGCATCGGCTTTCTTCACTTCAGCAATGCCTCATCAGCGTCGGGATTCTCTGGCGGGGGCTGGCTCGGCCTGGAGGTGGGTGTTTGGTTGCTGGAAGCCTTCGGGTCGGTTGGGGCAACCGTACTGCTTCTCGTAGCCCTGGTTGCGGGAATTTCCTGGGCGCTCGATATTTCATGGTTCACGGCAATGGATCGCTTGGGCGAACGCGCCTGGCAATGGACCGATCAGACGAGGTTTTTCCTTTCGCAGTTAGCCGACAAGACGCGAGGTGTCAAGTCGCGAAGGCAACGCCAGGAAACGGTTGCCGAAATCCGGCGGGAGCGCGAGCACAAGGAGCCGCCCCGCATCGAGCCAAAGGTGCCAACGGCAAAAGAAGGCGTCCGCATCCAGAAGGAAAAGCAGGCCTCGATACCCCTTTTTATCGATGGTAAAGCCCCCCAGGGAGATTTGCCCGCTCTCAAGTTGCTTGATCAGCCCGGCGAGCAGGCAGGAGGATTCAGTAAGGAAACCCTGGAGATGATGTCCCGACTGGTTGAAAAGAAGTTGCGTGATTTCAACGTTGACGTGACCGTCGTTTCAGTTCAGCCCGGACCGGTGATCACCCGTTTCGAGATTGATCCTGCCGCTGGTATTAAAGCCAGTCAGGTTGTCGGCCTGTCCCGGGATCTGGCTCGGGCATTGTCTGTTGTTAGCGTCCGCGTCGTCGAAAACATTCCTGGCAAGACTTATATTGGCCTTGAGATCCCCAATGAGAGCCGCGAGACGGTATTTCTTCTGGAGGGGCTTGCCTCACAAGTGTATGAGAGCAGCAAGAGTCCGCTGACGGTGATCCTCGGGAAGGACATCGCTGGAGAGGCCGTGGTCTCCGATCTTTGCAAGATGCCGCACCTGCTGATCGCCGGCACCACCGGCGCAGGAAAATCAGTCTGTGTTAACGCTATTGTGCTCAGCATTCTTTACAAGTCGACACCTGAAGATGTACGGATGATTATGGTCGACCCCAAGATGCTGGAACTGTCGGCGTACGATGGTATTCCGCACTTGCTGACCCCGGTTGTGACGGACATGCAAAAAGCGGCGAACGCCCTGCGGTGGTGTATCGTAGAAATGGACCGCCGCTTCCGTCTTATGGCTGCCCTTGGGGTGAGAAATATTGTCGGTTACAACCGCAAGGTCGAGGCCGCCATCAGCAGCGGAAAGGCGCTGGATGATCCCCTCTTTGAAGCTGCCCCGGGGGGGGAGTCGACACCGCCGAAACTGGGGAAAATCCCCTATGTCGTTGTTATTGTTGATGAGTTTGCCGACCTGCTGATGGTGGTGGGCAAGAAGATTGAAGAACTGATCACCCGCATTGCGCAACGCGCACGAGCGGCGGGAATTCATCTTGTTCTCGCCACTCAGCGTCCCTCTGTAGATGTCGTGACGGGACTCATCAAGGCGAATATTCCTACCCGGATCGCATTCCAGGTGTCCTCGCGCGCGGACTCGAGAACCGTTCTGGATCAGATGGGAGCAGAACAACTCCTCGGTCATGGCGACATGCTGTTCCTTCCGCCGGGGACCGGGTTTCCCGTGCGCGTCCACGGGTCATTCGTTTCCGATCAGGAGGTTCACCGTGTCGCGGAAGAACTTAAAAAGAGTGGTCAGCCGGAATACCTGGAGGCGGTCATCGACAGTTCCGCACTGAGTGGCGCAGCGGCCGCTGAGGATAGTGATGAGGCCGGCAGTGGCGAGGACGATCCGCTGTATGACAAGGCCCTTGCGTTTGTCACAGAGACAAGACGCGCCTCGATATCCTCCATCCAGCGGCACCTGCGAGTGGGTTACAACCGGGCTGCAAGAATGATCGAATCAATGGAAGCGGCGGGCGCCGTAGGCCCGCTTGAAAATGGCAAGCGGGAGGTTCTGGTGCCGGAAACGGCGGAATGATGATACGAAATCCAAGACAACTGGACCTGAATCGGCGCGCCTTCTGCGGGCTAGCGACGTTCGGGTTGGCGGGATTTCTTTTTCCGCTCTCAGGTATTAGCGGAGTTGCCAGTGCTGATCCTTTGGAGCGATTTTTTTCCGAAGTGCGCACGCTCCACGCGACTTTCCGACAGACCGTCTTGACCGACGACCTTAAACCTATCGACGAGAGTGACGGCGAATTATGGCTTTCCCGGCCCGGACGCTTCCGCTGGAACTACGGAAACCCCCTGGAGCAGGTTGTGATGGCCGATGGCGAGCACCTATGGGTCTACGACCCGGGTCTGGAGCAGGCGGTGGTGCGCGATCAGGATGACGCCCTGGGCGACACGCCCGCCGGCCTGCTCGCGGGCGATACAGACCTGAACCGCTCCTATCTTGTCGAACGACTGGGTCATCAGGCAGGTATATACTGGGTTTCACTCTTTCCAAAAGACGCCAATGCGGCGTTTTCACAGATTCAATTCGGGTTTGAGTCGGATACGTTAAGGTTGGTACAGATGCTGGATCCGTTGGAACAGATTACCCGAATACGATTCGCCGGCGTGAAAGTGAATACGGAATTTGCCGCTGAGCTATTCAGACTTTCGCTTCCGCAGGGAACCGATGTGATCCGGGAGGATAATCGGTAGTGATGGGTCAGTATCTCGCGGTCGGAGCCGGCGGGGCCTTAGGCGCAATGCTGCGGTATTGGTTAAGCATGCGGGTAACCGGGGTGATGGGCTTCGCGTTTCCGTGGGGGACACTGACAGTGAATGTCCTCGGATCGTTCGTTGTGGGCATCTTCATGGTGTTGATTGCGGGTAAGACTCCCGGTGCAGAACTATGGCGACTGGGACTCGTCGTAGGTGTCCTGAGCGGGTTTACCACGTTCTCGGCATTTTCCAGTGATGCATTAAGTTTGCTTGAAGCCGAGCAGTGGTTCAGGGCGATGGTTTATATCGCCTCCAGCATCTTGTTATGTTTGGTGGCAGCGGCCTCGGGCGTGGCGGCCGCACGCCAGGTTTTCTAGTCAGGAATCAGGGTATGCTCGATCCTCAGTTGTTGCGCAGCCAGCCGGAGGCGCTAGCACAACGTCTGGCAATCAAGGGGTTCACTCTCGACGTGCAGCGACTGCAGTCACTCGACGACCAGCGTAAATCGCTGCAGACACAACTGCAGGAGCTGCAGGCACAGCGGAACCGTTCCGCGAAAGAAGTCGGTCAACGGAAAGCGGCTGGAAAGGATGTCGCAGCGCTTATTGAGCAGACCTCCGGGATTGCGGGACGCATCAGTGAAATTGAAGGCGAGCTCGACGCTGTCCGCCGAGATCTTGATGCGCTGATTCATGGAATACCCAACGTTCCGCATGAGACCGTGCCTTCTGGAGACAGTGATGCGGATAACGAGGAAATCCGACGATGGTCAGAACCTACCGCATTCGATTTTGAGCCCGTCGACCATGTGAGCCTCGGATCAGGTCTCGGGATGATGGACTTTGAGACAGCGGCGAAAATTACCGGAAGCCGTTTCGTGGTGATGTCGCGGGAGATCGCAAAGCTGCATCGGGCGCTTATTCAATTCATGCTGGATCTGCATACGACAGAGCATGGATACCAGGAGACCTACGTACCCTATCTTGTCAATTCCAATTCGTTATTTGGCACGGGGCAGTTACCCAAGTTTGCCGAGGATCAGTTCATGACTGCAGGTGATCCCGCGTATTACCTGATTCCCACGGCAGAGGTACCGGTAACGAACCTGTATGCCCAGAGTATTGTTTCGGAGGAGGAATTACCCATTTGCCACGTCTGCCATACGCCCTGCTTCCGAAGCGAGGCAGGGTCGTACGGGAAAGATACCCGGGGCATGATCCGCCAGCATCAGTTTGAGAAAGTCGAGCTTGTGCAACTGGTTCGCCCCGACGACTCGTGGCAGGCCTTGGAGGAGTTGACGGGACATGCGGAAACCGTCCTCAAGCGCCTCGAGCTTCCGTACCGGGTCGTTACGCTGTGCGGCGGCGATCTCGGATTCTCTTCCGCCAAAACCTATGATCTTGAGGTTTGGCTTCCAGGTCAAAACCAATATCGGGAGATTTCTTCCTGCAGCAATTTTGAGAGCTTCCAGGCGCGCAGGATGCAGGCCCGCTGGCGAAACAGTGAATCGGGAAAACCTGAGTTACTGCATACCCTTAATGGTTCAGGCCTGGCGGTAGGACGGGCTCTGGTTGCGTTGATGGAGAACTACCAGGATGAGAACGGTGCGGTTGTGGTGCCTGATGTTTTGCGCGACTACATGGGCGGCCTAGGGAAGATTTCGCCATAAAAAACCCCGGCCTGTAGCCGGGGTTCTTCAGGCCTTACAGCCGTTAATCGTCGCCACCGAAGATGCCCAGTATCTGCAGGAGGCTTAAGAAGAGGTTGTAAATGGAGACGTACAGCGTGATCGTCGCCATGATGTAGTTGGTCTCTCCGCCATGAATGATGGCGCTGGTCTGGTAGAGAATCATTCCGCTCATCAGAATGATAAACATTGCCGATACCGCGAGCGAGAGCGCGGGAATACTGAAGACCGCGGCGCCAAGACCAGCCAGAAAAGCGACCAGAATACCGGCGAACAACATGCCCCCGATGAAACTGAAGTCTTTGCGCGACTTAAGAGCATAGGCCGACAGTCCCAGGAAGATAACGCCGGTCCCGCCCAGCGCCGTCATGACGAGTTGATCTCCATTCGGAATTGCGTTGATGTAGAAACTGATGATCGGGCCGAGCGTGAGACCCATAAAGCCCGTTAACGCGAATACAAAGACGAGACCGAGGCTTGAGTTGCGAAAGCGGCCCGCCAGGAAGAGCAGGCCAAAGTATCCCACCAGGGTCATGACCAGGCCCGGGTGCGGCCAGTTCATCAGTATCGAGAGTCCTGCGACGCCAGCACTGAACAGGAGCGTTGCCGAGAGCAGTGCATAGGTGTTCTTCAACACCTTGTTGAATTCCACACCTTCGACAACTGGGCGTGGGGTGCTTAAAGTCTGACGGGTAATCATCGTAAGAATGTTCTCCGTGTGTTTAACCAGGATGGTTGCAATGAGAATATGGGGTAATTATGCCAGAATTCAACTGCCCGGAATGCGGTTTGAAGCTTCTACGGGCCTGATTAAGCCTATAATTTATGGTGCTCAACTGACTTGAAACGTTAACATTTTCTCAGCAAGCCACGGAGAGGTGGCAGAGTGGTCGAATGCGGCGGTCTTGAAAACCGTTGTACCGCAAGGTACCGGGGGTTCGAATCCCTCCCTCTCCGCCATCTTCCACCTGTTTGGGAGTAAAGCACGCAGTGACTCACAAGATATGTCTCAAGCCAATGTCAGCGGCATCGTTCCCGGGTTTAATGGTGTGGGCATTCTGATGCAGCTATGGAGGGCGATTTTCCTCGGGATCACCCTGTCGGTGCTGCTTTCCGGTTGTGGAAGCAGTTCCAGCGCCAGTGAAGCTGTGAGCGCCCCTGGGCCTGAGTGCAAACCCGCAAGAATCATGCCGTTGGGTGATTCCATTACCCAAGCGAATACAGTTTTGGCAAGTTATCGACGACCCCTGTGGATCAAACTCCAAGGGGCGCCGTTCAAAAGCGATTTTGTAGGCTCAACGAGATCTAATCACAATGGCCCAAATCCTTATCAGGATTTCGATCTCGATCACGAAGGGCATTGGGGCTGGACGGCTAACGAGGTGATCTCAATGCTCAATATCTGGGCGGCCGCCGCCCGGCCGAATATTGCTCTGATCCATCTGGGGACAAACGACCTCCATGCAGGGCAGGGGGCAGATGGTGTGGTCTTTGAACTTGGCCAGATTGTAGGAATTCTGAGAAAGCAGCGGCCCAACATCGGCATTGCCTTAGCAGCCATTATTCCGAGCTCCGGGTTGGATGTCAGTGGATTCAACAGTAAAGTCAAAGCGGCTGCGACTCAGTTGGACAGCCCAGGTTCACCGGTGGTATCGGTGGATATGCAAGCGGGATTCAGCATTGCGACGCACAGTTGGGACGGGGTCCACCCAAACGCTGCGGGAGAGAACTTCATGGCCGAACGCTGGTATCCGGCGATCATAAAATTGGCCCAGAAATCTGCCGCCGTTGTATGCGGGTGAAGTTTTCTTTGCGTTGCAAGAAGTCGATGGGGCCACCGATAATACGCGGCTGGAAATCGATCCTGAGACAGCAGCATGCGCGCAAAACTCATCAGCGCTTCCGAATTGCAGCGGCAATGCCGCGAGGGGTCAGTTGCGATCTTCGACTGCCGCTTCGCATTAAATGATCCGGATGCAGGCGGGGCAGCCTTTGAGGGCTCTCACATCCCTGGGGCCCGGTACCTAGACCTCGAGCAAGACCTCTCGGGAGCGATCTCCTCGGAGACCGGAAGGCACCCGCTTCCGGCATTCGCCGAGTGGTTGCAAACCATAGCGAAGCTTGGGGTCGACAACAGCAGTCCAATAGCCCTATATGACAGTGGGCCAGGTGTTTTCGCCGCACGTCTTTGGTGGATGCTGAACTGGGCGGGGATTGAAGACCTAATGCTGCTGGATGGGGGCTTTTCCCAATGGCGCAAGGAGGGATTGGCGATCGAATCCGGGGAAGTGGGAGGAGATCATCCTGCAACACCTGCCAAGATATCTTCTCACGATACCGAAAAGGCATTACATATCAATGCGCAGTTTCTGATGGAACACCTTCAAGACCCGCAAGTGTTGATCCTGGATGCACGGGAGGAGGAGCGGTTCAGCGGGCGAAAAGAGCCTTTGGATAAAAAGGCCGGCTGTATCCCCGGTTCGGTCAACCGGCATTTTGCGCTGAATCTTTCTGCGGGTCTTTTCAAATCACCAAAAGCGCTGAGGACGGAGTTTGAGGAGGTACTGCAGGGCCTGCCGCCAGAATCCGTGGTGCATAGTTGCGGCTCGGGCGTTACCGCCTGCCATAACCTCTTTGCCATGGAATATGCCGGTCTCAGTGGATCGCGGCTGTATCCGGGCTCCTGGAGCGAGTGGATAGCAGATCCGACCCGGCCAATCGATGTCCGGGGATAAATTTCGGTTGGGTAGGGTATTTCCTGGCACTCATGTCTTAATGGAACAGGTGTAAATGAAAGTACACGAATATCAGGCAAAAGAAATTTTGCGTAGCCGCGGCGTGCCGGTACCGCGTGGGGGGCCTTGCTTCAGCGCGGGGGAAGCGGTCAACGTGGCCCGGGAGCTTGGAGGCAGCCGCTGGCTGGTCAAGGCCCAGATTCATGCGGGAGGCCGGGGCAGGGGCGGTGGTGTTAAGGTCGTCGACTCCCTTGAAGCGGTCCACAACGCGGCAGATGAGATTTTGGGGATGACGCTGGTCACCCATCAGACCGGGCCGGCTGGGCAGCAGGTCAGCCGACTGCTGATCGAAGAGGGTGTCGATATCGCACGCGAGTTGTACGTCGGTCTTGTGATCGACAGGAGTTCGCAGCGTGTGGTGGTCATGGCGAGTTCAGAAGGGGGTACCGAAATTGAAGAGGTAGCGGCCCGTAGCCCGGAAAAAATTCTCAAAACATTCGTTGATCCCAAGACGGGTCTGGCTCATGACGAAGCGCTCGATATGATGCGCAAACTGGAACTCGATCCGGCACAGGCCGAGGACGGTGCGCGTTTTCTGAGCCTGCTTTTCGAGGCATTCTGGGAGACCGACGCTTCGCTCGCAGAGATTAACCCGCTGGTGATAACCGCCGATGACCGGGTGATCGCCCTGGATGCAAAATTCAATTTTGACGATAACGCGCTTTTTCGGCATCCCGAAATCGTCGCAATGCGTGATACAGACGAGGAAGATCCGGCAGAACTCGAAGCCTCAGCGGTCGGGCTGAGTTATATCTCCCTGGACGGCAATATCGGCTGCCTGGTCAACGGCGCCGGCCTCGCCATGGCGACCATGGATATCATCAAACTGTATGGCGGGGAACCGGCCAACTTTCTCGACGTCGGTGGCGGTGCCACCACGGATCAGGTCACCGAGGCGTTCAAGATTATGTTACGCAATCCCGATCTTAAGGCCATTCTGGTGAATATCTTCGGCGGGATCATGCGGTGTGACGTCGTGGCTGAGGGCCTGGTTCAGGCCGCGGCTGTGGTCAAACTGAAGATTCCCCTGGTGGTCCGCCTTGAGGGAACCAATGTGGAGCGCGGACGCGAGATCCTCGAGAAATCGGATCTCGACATGATAACGGCGACGACCATGGCCGATGCGGCAGAGAAGGTCGTTGCGGTGACAGGGAACTGATTCATGGCAATACTGATCAACGGCACGAGCAGGGTGATCACCCAGGGGATCACAGGGAAAACCGGTCAGTTCCATACCCGCAATTGCGTTGAGTATGCCCGCGGAGCGGATTGCTTTGTCGCCGGGGTGACGCCAGGAAAGGGCGGACAGGAATTTGAAGGAATCCCGATCTTTGACACCGTCGAGGAGGCCCGGGCCGAGACCGGTGCGGATGTCTCTGTAATCTACGTACCCCCGCCTTTTGCGGCGGCCGCAATCGACGAGGCCGTTGCGGCGGGCATGGGCACCGTGATCTGTATTACTGAGGGCGTACCGGTCAAAGACATGATCCTGACCCGGGACCGGATGCGCAGCAGTGACACGGTCCTGGTAGGCCCGAACTGCCCTGGTGTCATTACTCCCGGGGAGATCAAGATCGGCATCATGCCGGGGTACATCCATACACCGGGTCGGATTGGGGTTGTATCACGTTCGGGGACGCTGACCTACGAAGTGGTTGATCAACTGACCAAGCTGGGTCTGGGTCAATCAACCTGTGTTGGTATTGGCGGTGATCCGGTGAACGGGCTCAAACATCTGGATGTCATGCAGATGTTCAACGAGGACCCAGACACCGATGCAGTTGTGATGTGCGGCGAAATTGGCGGGTCAGACGAAGAAGAATGCGCGCAGTGGATTCGCGAACACATGAAAAAGCCGGTGGCCGCCTTTATTGCCGGAGTGACGGCACCGCCGGGCAAACGGATGGGACACGCCGGGGCCATCATCGCGGGTGGCCGCGGCACAGCCGACGACAAGATCCGCGCACTGGAGGACGCGGGCGTTACGGTAACAGCCAATCCGGCTGAGATCGGCCTGGCAATGCGCCAGGCAATCGGCAAGGATTAAGCGGAGGCTCGGCAAGGCCGGCTATAGGCCGGCGAGAACGGCGCTGATACTCTCTTTGGCGTCGCCAAACAGCATCCGGGTGTTTTCCCGGTAGAAGAGGGGGTTGTCCACTCCGGCATAGCCGGTCGCCATGCTGCGTTTCAGGACAATAGTGGTTTTTGCCTTCCAGACTTCAAGGACCGGCATTCCGGCAATCGGGCTGTCGGGGACTTCCTGGGCGGCCGGGTTGACGATGTCGTTCGCCCCGATGACGAGAACAACGTCGGTGTCAGGAAAATCGGCATTGATCTCATCCATCTCAAGCACAATATCGTAGGGAACCCGGGCTTCCGCCAACAGCACGTTCATGTGACCCGGCATTCTCCCGGCAACCGGGTGAATCGCAAACCGTGTTTCGATGCCGCGGTCTTTTAAGGCTTTCACGAGTTCTGATACAGGATGCTGGGCATGGGCAACCGCCATCCCGTAGCCAGGAACGATAACCACGCTTTTCGAAGAAGTCAGCAGCTGCACCGTTTCCTCGGTTGACGCCGCGACGGCCTCGCCTTCGATCTCGGGTCCGGAGCCGGCCGATGCTTCCCCGCCAAAGCCGCCCAGGATGACCGCGAGAAACCGCCGGTTCATCGCCCGGCACATGATGTAACTGAGAATGGCGCCGCTTGAGCCCACCAGAGCACCCGTGACGATGAGGAGATCGTTCGCCAGCATAAAGCCGGTGGCTGCAGCTGCCCAGCCGGAGTAACTGTTCAGCATCGAGATTACGACCGGCATGTCGGCGCCGCCGATCGCAAGCACCATGTGCAGGCCGAAGATAAATGCCAGCCCGGTCATGATCAGAAGGGGCCAGATGCCGGCATCGATAGAATCCGCCCCCACAAACAGGATTCCCAGCCAGATACAGGCGACCCCGATGCCAAGGTTGATCAGGTGTCGCCCGGACAGCATTAAGGGGCGGCTGTGGAGAATCCCCTGGAGTTTGCCAAATGCGGCGACAGATCCGGTAAATGTGACGGCGCCGATCAGGACACCGAGGAAGATTTCGATGTCATGAACGACTTTCTCAGCTGCCGTGAAATGGGCGCCAGGCTCCAGCAATGAACCGAAACCGACGAGCACCGCGGCAAGCCCGACAAAACTGTGCAATATGGCCACCAGTTGCGGCATGGCGGTCATTTCCACGCGGACCGCCAGGGTGCTCCCGGCAGCGCCGCCGACCGCCATAACGCCGAGAACCAGGCCATAACTGGATGGCGTGAACGCCAGCAGGGTGGCGCCGATTGCAATCGCCATCCCGGCCATTCCAAAGAGGTTTCCGCGGCGCGCGCTCTCCTGATGGCTGAGCCCGCCGAGACTCAGGATGAAGAGTATCGAGGCGGCGATATAGACCGCAGATGTCAGCCCCTGCGTCATCATGTGTCTTTCCGAAACATGCGCAGCATTCGCTGGGTGACCCAGAAACCGCCAAAGATGTTGATGCTTGCGACGAACAACGCTATTACCGCAAGCAGCGTTACCACGCCAGACGCCGAGCCCATCTGCAACAGGGCGCCGATGACAATGATCCCGCTGATCGCATTGGTGACGCTCATCAGCGGGGTATGAAGGGCTGGTGTCACATTCCAGATGACCTGCCACCCCACGAACACCGCGAGGACAAACACGGTGAAGTGGCCCATGAATGACTTGGGAGCGACCGCGCCCATACCGAGAATCAGCGCGATTACGACGATGAGCCCGGCGACGCTGCCCAGTGCCGAGCGTTTCTTGGGCTCGGCCTCAGCGACAGGCGCAGGAGTCGACGGCTTTTCTGCTGCCGGCGGCGCGGCAAAAAGGCGCGGCGGTGGCGGAGGCCAGGTGACCTCATGGCCGTTGACTACGGTCAAGCCCCGAATCACTTCGTCTTCCATATCAATATTGAGTTGCCCATCTTTTTCCGGGCAGAGATCGGTCAGAAGATGGACGACGTTGTTGCCGTAGAGCTGGCTGGATTGGGCGGCCATCCGGCTCGGGAGATCAGTGAAGCCGATGACCGTAATCCCGCTATCAGAGACAACCTCTCCGGGGTGGGTCAATTCGCAGTTACCACCCTGTTCAGCGGCGAGGTCTACGATGACGCTTCCCGCGCGCATGAGCCGGGCAGTCCCGGCGAGGATCAGTTTCGGAGCAGGCTTTCCGGGAACCAGCGCCGTGGTGATGATAATGTCGACATCCCGCGCCTGCTCCTCAAACAGTTTCATCTCCGCTGCAATGAAGGCCTCGCTCATCACTTTTGCGTAGCCGCCTTCCCCGGATCCTTCTTCGTCGAAATCAAGCATGAGGAACTCTGCACCCATGCTCTCGACCTGTTCCTTGACTTCTGGCCGGGTATCGAAGGCGCGAACCACGGCGCCCATCGCAGTAGCCGCGCCAATGGCGGCGAGGCCAGCGACTCCCGCACCGATGACGAGCACTTTGGCCGGAGGGACTTTTCCCGCAGCGGTGACCTGGCCGGTAAAAAAGCGTCCAAAATGGTTTGCCGCCTCGACCACGGCCCGGTATCCGGCCACATTGGCCATAGAACTCAGGGTATCGAGTTTCTGGGCGCGGGAGATTCGAGGGACAGCATCCATCGCAAGCGTTGTTACGCTCTGCTGTGCCAGTCTTTCGAGCAAGTCCGGATTCTGTCCGGGCCCGATCAGGGAAATCAGGGTCTTGCCAGAGCCCAACAGCGAAAACTCGTCCAGTTCCCCGCCGGCTCCACTCAGCGGTGCGCGGACCTTGATAATGACATCACTATCCTGATAAAGGCGGTCAGTTGAATCAACAATAACCGCTCCCTGGTCGCGGTAGTCCGCGTCAGAAAAACCAGCGGTACTGCCAGCGCCGCTTTCAACATGCACCTCGAGCCCAAGATTGATCGCACCCGGGATGGAAGCGGGACTGAGTGCAACGCGCTTTTCATTACTGGCCTGCTCAGTGGGGATGCCGATAATCATTGTGTTTCTTAGGTCGGGAACTCATTCAGAGGTGATCGCGGGATTGTCGTTGAACCCTAAATGACAGACAAGTTTCTGCTGGTGATCTTGACTCTCTCATTGGGGGTATTCTCCAGAGTCGCATGGGATACGGGAGCCAAGGGATTACGATTCACGGGAATTTCGGTATCCTTCGGGTATTCAGGGTTTCTGGTAAGACCACATGATAGAAACAGGAGAGCTTTCCCAGCGATTGAAAGATATGGCCGAGCGTATCGAGACGCTCAGGGGGTATCTTTGACTACGAGGGGCGTAAAGAACGGTTAGCCGAGGTGCTGTTGCGGCTGGAGGACCCCAATGTCTGGAATGATCCGCAACAGGCCCAGCAACTCGGGCAGGAACGGGCGAGCCTGGAAGCCAGCACCACGGCACTGGATGAACTGGCGCTGAAGACGGAAGAAGCATCAGAACTTTTGTTGTTGGCTCGTGAGGAAGAGGACAGCGAATCCGTTGATCTTATTGCTGTTGAGGCCGATCAGGCGCTCGCGGACCTTGAGAAACTCGAGTTTCTCAGGATGTTCTCGGGCGAATTGGACGCAGCCAACGCCTTCCTCGATATCCAGGCAGGATCGGGCGGAACCGAGGCACAGGATTGGGCCGACATGTTACTGCGCATGTATCTGCGTTGGGCAGAGGGCGAGGGCCTTGCCACGGAAGTCGTAGAGCATTCTGATGGGGAAGTGGCGGGAATCAAAAGTGCCACGATTCATGTGCAAGGGGAATACGCATTCGGCAAACTCAGAACCGAGACCGGTGTCCATCGCCTGGTTCGCAAGTCGCCATTTGATTCCGGGAACCGAAGACATACGTCCTTTGCGTCAGTGTTTGCTTATCCCGAGGTAGACGAGAGTGTTGAGATTGAGATCAACCCCGCTGACCTGCGGATTGATACTTACCGTGCCAGCGGTGCTGGTGGTCAGCACGTGAACCGCACGGATTCAGCCGTCAGGATCACGCATTTTCCTTCGGGCATTGTTGTTCAGTGCCAGAATGACCGCTCCCAGCATCGCAACCGCGCAGAGGCGATGAATATGCTGCGCGCCCGCCTGTACGATGCCGAGATGCGGGAGAAGCGCGAAAAACAGCAGCAACTTGAGGACGCCAAGGCAGACATCGGGTGGGGCAGTCAGATACGATCCTATGTGCTGGACCAGTCACGGATCAAGGATCTTCGCACCGGTGTTGAGACCGGGAACACACAGGCGGTTCTGGATGGAGAGCTGGGGTTGTTTATTGAGGCCAGCCTGAAGGCAGGCTTGTAACGTAGACTCAAGAGTTATGAATCAGAAGAACGAAAGCGGCAGTGAGCAGGTTGCCCAGCGAAGGGCCAAGTTAAAGGCGCTTCGCGAGAGCGGAAACGCCTTTCCGAATGACTTTCGCCGAGACGCCGAGGCAGCGGAACTCCTCGCGCAATATAACGAGGCCGAATCCGAGGCACTGGAGTCGCAGCAGATCGAGGTTCATATCGCCGGACGCCTGATGAGCCGGCGGGTCATGGGCAAGGCCGGGTTCGCCCATGTCCGCGATGAGTCCGGGGATATCCAGATTTATGCCCAGCGCGATGCGCTGGCAGAGGGCGTATACAACAGTGTTTTCAAGAAACTCGATATCGGCGATATCGTCGGTGTGTCGGGAGTGCTGTTCAAGACCCGCACGGGTGAACTGACCGTCAATGTCCGCAGTCTCAGATTGCTGGTGAAGTCTTTACACCCGTTGCCAGAGAAATATCACGGGCTGACTGATATCGAAACACGCTATCGGCGCCGCTACCTGGATCTTCTGATTAACCAGGAGTCGCGGGAGGTGTTCCGTAAGCGGGCGGCTACCGTGAGGGCATTGCGCCGGTTTCTGGATCAGCGGGGTTACCTCGAGATTGAGTCACCGATCATGCAGTCGATCCCGGGCGGGGCAAATGCCCGGCCGTTTGTGACGCATCACCACGCCCTCGATGTGGACCTTTATCTGCGGGTGGCTCAGGAGTTGGCGATCAAGCGGTGTCTTGTAGGCGGGTTCGAGAAGGTCTATGAACTGAACCGGAATTTTCGGAACGAAGGCCTCAGTGCGCAACACAACCCGGAATTCACGATGTTGGAATACAACGAGGCGTACGTCGATTTTGTCGACTACATGAACCTTACCGAGGAAATGCTTCGGCAAGTCGCAGGCGAGGTCACCGGCAAGACCGCCCTGAGGTATCAGGGAGAACAAATTGATTTCTCAAGGCCGTTTGCCCGATTATCGATGGCCGAGGCGGTATGCCAACACAATGGATCACTTTCCATCGATCACTGCTCAGATCCCGAAGCACTCGCAAGTCACGCCCGCTCGATGGGCCTTGAAGTCCCGGAAGGGTGGACAGCGGGCGAGTTGCTTCTTGAACTCTTTGAGGAGACGGTTGAGAGCAAACTGATTTCGCCGACGTTCATTACGGGGTATCCTGCCGCGGTGTCGCCGCTATCCCGGCGTCAGGAGGCTAATCCAGACTTCACCGACCGTTTCGAACTCTTTGTTGCCGGGCGGGAACTGGCCAATGGCTTTTCGGAACTGAACGACCCGGAGGATCAGGCGCAGCGGTTCCGTGAGCAGGTCAAGTCAAAGACGCAGGGCAACCAGGAAGCCATGTTCTATGATGCGGACTACGTCACGGCGCTGGAGTACGGATTGCCGCCGAATGCCGGAGGGGGTCTCGGTGTCGATCGTTACGTCATGATCCTCACGGACAGCCCATCCATTCGTGACGTGCTGCTATTCCCCCATATGCGTCCCGAAGCGGCCGACTGACACTGGAAAGCCGGTGAGGCTGAGATGATCCGTCCTGTCGCGCTGTTGGTCGGGCTACGCTATACCCGGGCTCGAAGGCGTAACCATTTTGTCTCCTTTATCTCAGGTGTTTCGATCCTGGGTATCACGGTCGGTGTGTGGGCGCTGATTACGGTGCTTTCCGTCATGAACGGTTTCGAGCGGGAACTGCGTGAGCGGATATTGAGCGTGGCGTCACACGCGACGGTGAGTGCGCGAAACGGCTGGCTGCAGGACTGGCCGGAACTGACGCGCACCGTCACCGGTCATCCCAAGGTGCTGTCTGGTGCCCCGTTTATATACGGCCAGGGCCTGCTGACCCGTGCAAACGCAGTTTCCGGGGCGCTCATCCGGGGGGTACTTCCGGAACACGAGTCCGAGGTTTCGACAATCCTTGAGCACCTAAAGGCGGGCGAGCAGAACCCGCTCAGCGCAGGTGACTGGAAGATCGTCCTCGGTTCGCAATTGGCGCAATCCCTGGGAGTTGGCGTGGGCGACCGGGTCACGCTCATTGCCCCCAAAGGCAAGATTACTCCGGCGGGATTGCTGCCACGGATGCGCCGCTTTGAAGTCAGCGCGATCTTCGAGATGGATATGTACGAGTACGATTCCGGGATTGCATTGATTCACCTCGATGATGCCGCGCAATTGCTCGAGACGGGTGGCGGTGTTACGGGTGTCAGGCTTCGCCTCGAGGAGATCTATGAGGCACCCTTGATCAGCGCCGAGCTACAGCAAAGTCTCGGTGGCGCCTTCAGACTAAGCGACTGGACGCGCGAGCATGCGAATTTCTTTACTGCGCTCAAGATTGAGCGTCGTGTGATGTTTGTCATTCTCCTACTCATCATTGCGGTCGCAGCCTTTAATATTGTTTCTACTCTGGTCATGGTGGTCACCGACAAACGCGCCGATGTTGCTATTCTTCGGACATTGGGACTTCCTCCTTTGCATGTGATGGCGGTATTCATTGTTCAGGGTGTGGTCATTGGCTTTGGAGGAACCCTGGTTGGCGGCGTACTCGGCGTAGTAACAGCACTCAATGTAGAGACACTGGTGCCCTGGGTGGAAAATCTGCTGGGAATCGAGTTTTTCCCGGCGAGTGTTTATGTGATCAGCGATTTTCCCGCAGAACTTCGCTGGCCCGACGTCTATCTGATCTCGGGAGTTTCATTTCTGATCTGTCTCGCGGCCACTTTGTACCCCGCATGGCGAGCCTCGCGTACGCAGCCGGCAGAGGCCTTGCGCTATGAGTGAGATCAAAACCGTTCTCGAGTGCCGGAACCTTCGCGTCAGTTTCTCCGAACCCGGCCTGTCGGTGGACGTGCTCCGGGGAATCAGCCTCAGCATCCAACAGGGTCAGAGCATATCGATCGTCGGCGCTTCGGGCAGCGGCAAAAGCACGCTGCTGCACACGCTTGGGGGTCTTATGGCCCCGACCGCGGGGGAGGTGTCACTTGCCGGTCATGCATTAAACGGACTTTCCGCGCGGCGTATCGGAGAGGTCCGAAACCGTCATCTGGGGTTCGTATACCAGTTTCATCACCTGCTTCCGGAATTCTCTGCGCTTGAAAACGTCGCAATGCCATTGCTTATCCGTGGGACCACGGTGCAGTCGGCAAAAGAACAGGCGACAGCCATGCTGGAACGTGTCGGACTTTCACACCGGATCAGGCACAAGCCATCTGAGCTTTCCGGAGGCGAGCGCCAGCGCGCTGCCGTGGCTCGGGCGCTGGCCACAAATCCGGACTGCATCCTGGCGGATGAGCCTACTGGTAATCTGGATCAGAAGACCGCGGGACAGCTTCAGGAACTCTTGTTGGAACTGGTCAGGGGAGAGCGGCTTGCCATGGTAGTGGCCACACATGATCTGGGATTTGCGCGGCGTCTGTCGGGCCAATACGAACTGCGCGACGGAAAGTTGACCGCGGCGGGCGCTTAAACAGCAATACTTTCGCAAGAACCCGTCTGGCCCCTAGCACATCCGATGGCGGGCTGAACTGTAAAAACATCACAGCGACGCGAGGCTTTTCGCGGCTATATTTTCTGGACCACAATCTGGGTCCGGTTAAGCTGGGATGGAAAAGCGCCTCGCGGTCGCGGTAGCTTTTGCCGCCGGCATCTGCATAGTCATGCTGCAGATGTCATTGACGCCGAAGGTGATCCTGGCGGCGCTGGCGCTGGTCAGCATCGGCCTCGCCATCGGCTGGCGTGCTGTGGTCCCGGCCGCATTTCTTCTCGGATGGGTGTGGGGCAGCATGGCCGCCCATCACGCCTTAGCGCAGCGGCTCGTGGACGCCGATGTGGACGTTCCCCGGATTATCTCCGGAACAATCGTCGGAGTTCCCAGAAGAAATGCTCGCGCCGTTCGCTTTGATTTTCACCTGGACAGTGCATCATCCAACCAAGGTCAGACGATTTCAGGCCGTAAAGTTCGACTGAGATGGTACGACACAAGCCATGTTCTACACCCCGGCGATCAATGGCAGTTGAAAGTCAGGCTCCGCCCGCCACGAGGGTACCGCAACCAACACGGCTTCGACTATGAACATTACCTGCTGCGCAATGAGATCAGCGGTACAGGATATGTCCTGCAAGGCAAAAGGTCCGCGGACGCGAATCAGGATGGTGCAAAGGGCATAGATTTTTTCCGATCTTCGTTTAGGGCGGCGCTTAAGGCATCGTCCAATCGCCTTGATAACGAAGGCATCCTGATGGCGCTTGCGATTGGTGAGCGATCTGACCTTGGTTCCGAGACAAGAAGGCTTCTTCGGCAAAGCGGGCTCAGCCACCTGGTAGCGATTTCAGGATTGCACATAGGACTTGCTACTGTATTCGCCTACGGTATCGCTGCGGGGTTATGGAGGATCTTCCCGCGTGGCTGTCAGCGAATACCGGCCCGCTATACCGGTTGGGTCATCGGTATTACGACAGGCCTGGGGTACTCCTTTGTTGCAGGGTTCCCAGTGTCAACGATTCGGGCGTTCATTATGGTGTTGATCGGGGCTTTTCTTGCCAGCTCCTGCACGCGAACTTCTCCTGAGAACCTGCTTGCGGCCACGATGCTCCTGGTCGCACTGCTGTGGCCATTGAGCGCATCATCGCCGGCGTTTTGGCTGTCTTTCAGCGCGGTCTGGCTGATGTTCAGGTTCTTGCCAGACCGACTGCCAGCGGAGCAACGGAATGACCCGGTGGGTGATGAGGGTCGGGCCTCAATAAAGGCGCGGTGCTTTCGCTATCTCTTTACTCTGGTAAAACTGCAGCTGATACTCCTCGCCGGAATGTCACCCCTTCTGGTTTACTTGTTTGGTGAAATTCCGCTATCGGCACCCGTCACCAATTTGATCGCGGTTCCCGCGTTTGGATTCATTGTCATCCCGTCTGTGCTGACTGCCCTGGGCGTTTACGTTGCGGGATTCAGTGGCTGGGTCCCCGGGGTGCTTTGGCCTGCGGATCAACTGGTCAGCGGCATTTTGTGGATCGCACAATCTGTCTCCGGTTTCAAAGTTTCGGTGGTTAAGGCGGGCCCGGTCACAGGAGTGATTCTGCTGCTGGGGCTTGGGATGATTTGTATCATCACATCGGCCGGGAAAAGACTCGCAGTCCCGCTTCTGGTTGTTGCTGTGAGTTGGGGAGGCAGCCTCATTGCGGATGGTCGGCGGTTGGACGATGGGGAGTTCAATATCGCGATGCTGGATGTGGGCCAGGGTCTTGCGCTGGTTGTTACTACCCGAAGACACCTCCTGGCCTATGACTTTGGTCCGCGATATGGTGAGTTCAGCCTCGGGGAAGCGGTGGTGCTGCCACACCTCACCGGAGAAGGGCGAAGCAGGATAGACGCGGCCGTAGTCAGCCACGGTGCCAACGACCACGCCGGGGGCTTTCGTTCGGTGACGGACCGGGTACCGATAGAACAGCAGTTCAGCGGCGAGCCCTATGAGACGGGAGGATTGGATTGCGCACGGTTAACGTCCCCTGGTTGGACGTGGGACGGTGTCAGCTTTACGTTTCTAGATGGCAGGCCCGTTAAGATCCGGAATGTTAATGATGTTTCCTGCGTTATTCGGATACAGGGAAAATACGGAAGTGCGCTGCTGACGGGAGATATTGAGGCGGCTGCTGAGCAGACACTCGTGGATCGTTATGGATCGGCACTTAAGGTTGATGTTTTACAGGTACCGCACCACGGGTCCAGCACTTCCTCAACGGCGGGGTTCCTCAAGGCAGCGAGCCCGCAATATGCGCTGCTGAGCCGGGGAAGGGGGAACCGATTTGGTCACCCGGCAGCAGAGGTAGAGAACCGATATTCCAGGGAACAGGTCAGTATCTGGGATACGGCGAAACATGGGCAGATCGATCTGCAAAGTAGTGCAAACGGATGGCAGATAAGGACATTTTTGGACGCGCATGCCAGATTCTGGCACTAGTTTCCGGGCCGGGAATGTAAGAAAACCCGAGCAAAGGTAGAATCCGGTGCACGGCTCGGTTCCGTAGCCTCATATTCTTTTTCGCCTCTGAAGGTAGACAGCGTGCTTGAGTTTCTGCGAAGCGGGGGGTGGCTGATGCTGCCGATTCTCGCCTGTTCGGTAATCTCGCTTGCGATCATCATCGAGCGGTCCTTAGCACTGCGGCGCAGCGTGGTTACTCCCGCGGGTCTTTCCGCTGATATTGATCGGGCAATCACCCAGGGAAGGTTGGATGTTGACCGGATCGCGGCACTCAGAAGGGGATCGGCCCTGGGACATGTTCTGGCAGCGGGACTGGCGACGGCCCAGAGCGATCCCGGACGGGTTCAGGAGGCAGTGGAAGACGCCGGCAGACATGTCATCCACGGACTTGAGCGGTATCTCAATGCTCTGGGCACTATCGCTGCAACCACCCCGCTGCTGGGACTGCTGGGAACCGTTATCGGCATGATTAAGGTATTCGCGGCAATCACGACTTCAGGGGTGGGTGATCCGCAGGTGCTTGCGGGCGGAATTTACGAGGCGTTGATCACGACCGCCGCGGGGCTCTCGATTGGGATCCCGAGCCTGATGTTTCACCGGTACTTCCGGGGCAGGATCAACGAACTGACGGTCGAGATTGAGCAACAGGCGCTTCGACTTCTGGATCTTTTACGTCAGAGAAACCTTCGATGAAGTTCGCAACACCGGTTACCGAAGAGGTGTCGATCAACCTGACACCGCTTATCGACATCGTTTTTTTGCTTCTGATTTTCTTCATGGTCTCGACCACATTCCAGCGCGAGACGGAACTGGAGATCGCATTGCCCGAGGCGAGCGCCCAGTCACAGTCGCGCGAGTCTGTGAGTGCGGTCGTGCTCGAGATCAATTCACAAGGTCTGTACCGACTCGGAACACAGTCCGCTGACGGAATATCTGAATTCATATCGGTTGAATTCGAGAATTTGGGGGAGATTCTCGAAGGTATCTCTGGAAAATACGCAACCACAACGCTGGTGATCAAGGCAGATGCAAAAACCAGCCACCAGGCAGTTGTACGCGCACTTGACGCTGCGCAACGGGCGGGTCTTAAGAAAATCAAGTTTGCAGCAGAGATGACGTCATCGTGACGGGCAACCAGCCCCAGGCCAAAGGTTTTGCCCTCTATCGGCGCCTGCTGGGGTACGTCTGGCCGTACAAGGGGATTTTCCTGATCAGCGTGCTTGGGATGGCCATTGTGGCGCTGGCAGAAGTCGCATTTGCCGCCCTGCTTAAGCCGATAATGGATGGCGGATTTGTTGCGCGGGATCAGGAAATCATTTCCCTGACCCCGTTTCTGCTGATGGGCGTTTTTGTCGCAAGAGCGATCGGTGCGATTGCCGACGAATACTGTATTGCCTGGGTTAGCCGCCGCGTCATTTTTGATCTTCGCGAACTGCTCTTTGCCAGGATACTGCGACTGCCTGCCCGGTATTTCGACCTGAATCCGACGGCAGATCTGATCTCGCGTCTGATCTACGATCTTGAGCAGGTCTCCACCGCCTCAACCATGGCCGTACGCGTGATGGTCAAGGACATTCTGCTGGGACTTGGACTCGTGGTCTGGATGTTCATCCTCAGTTGGCACCTGACGCTGATTTTCCTGCTGGTTACGCCCTTGGTGGCTCTGGTCGTCGGTAAGGCTTCCAAGCGATTCAGACGCTCGAGCAAGGGGATTCAGGACTCCATGGCCGGAATTACCCACATCACCAAGGAAGCGTTGCAGGGGCAGAAGGTGGTTAAGGCCTACGGAGGTTACGCAGAGGAAGAAAGCGCCTTTCTGGAGGTCAATCAGGCCAACCAAAGGCGATCACTGCGAAGAGCGGTTGTCGCCGCCGTCAGCGTGCCCATGCTGCTCCTGATCTCCGGCGCGGGGGTCTCCGGAATCATCTACCTTGCGCTCACTGACACGATTGGGCAATTTGTGAGCGCGGGTACCTTTGTGTCCTATATGGGCGCGATTCTGCTACTGATGAGCCCCATCAAGCGCCTTGCACGGATCAACGAATATATCCAGGCGGGCATCGCAGCAGCAGGCAGTGTTTTCAGCCTGATGGATGAGCCGGAAGAGTACGACAGCGGGATTGACTCCGGCAGGAAGCTCTCGGGAAAACTCGCGCTTCAGGATGTCACCTTTGAATATCCAAGAGGGCAGCAGCGTGCGCTTGATGGCGTGTCATTTGCCGTGAATCCCGGCCAGACCATCGCGCTCGTTGGCGAATCCGGCAGTGGCAAATCGACGGTCGCATCGCTGCTGCTTGGGTTTTATGCCCCCACCACGGGACAGATCCTGCTGGACGGCAATTCGATCAATACTTACTCAAAGAAGGCGCTGCGAGAACAGATTGCACTGGTTCCGCAGGAAGCAATCCTTTTTGATGGATCAATCGAGAAGAATGTCTACTATGGTTCAGGCCATGATCCTGATATCGATACAACAGCCTTGTTGCATGCGACCGGAATCGATCTCTTCTCAGCGACCAACGACGGAGTGGGGGAACTGGGTTCGCGACTGTCCGGCGGCCAGCGCCAGCGGGTCGCCCTCGCCCGGGCGTTATCTCGTAAAGGGGCCATGCTGGTGCTCGATGAAGCCACCTCGGCGCTCGACATGTTGTCGGAACAGGCCATGAAAGCGGCCATCTCGCAGTTTCGGGGGAATCGGTCGGTACTGCTAATCGCCCACCGGTTGAGCTTTGTCACCCATGCGGACCAGATTCATGTTTTTGCGTCTGGAAAAATTATCGAGTCCGGCACGCACGATAGGCTTCTGGCCCAGCAGGGGGCCTATGCCAAGATGTGGCATACCCAGCAGGCGCAGTCAGACGAGGACGCTTGCTACCCCGTATGAGCCTGTCGGATCAGTTGCAGAAGCACTGGCAGCGGGTAGACGCTGTCGGTATTTTGCTGCTGCCTTTGAGCCTGGTCTACTGGCTGGTGATTACCGCCAGGAGGTGGGCATATGCTGTTGGTGTTCTTAAGGTCCACCGATTCCCTGTCCCGGTCGTGGTGGTGGGGAATCTCACGGTTGGCGGGACCGGCAAAACGCCTTTTGTGATGGCTCTCACCGAGCGGCTCGTGGGGCGAGGCTGGCAGCCCGGCGTGGTCAGTCGGGGGTACCGAGGCGCGTTCTCTCAGGCGACGCTGGTGCCGCCTGATGGAGATCCGAGGCAGTTTGGTGATGAGCCTGTGCTGATCTCCCGGAAAACCGGTCTTCCGGTGGTAGTGGCACGAAAGCGGGCCGAGGGGGTCAGGCAGCTCATCCGGGAATCTGTCGACATTGTTGTCTCGGATGATGGCCTTCAGCACCGGGCAATGGGGCGTTGCGCGGAGATCGCGCTGATTGATGAGATGGAGGGATTTGGCAACGGTTTTCTCTTGCCGGCGGGGCCCCTTCGGGAGCCGTCGAGTCGACTCGCAACAGTAGACATACGGGTGCGTCGAGGTGGCAGGGCGCGCCCCCGAGAGTATTCCATCGAACCACGTTTGCGGTCTGCGCGTAACCTGGTAACCGGAGACGAGGTGCCGCTCGCTCATTTTCAGGGCCAGCCGCTGGTAGGGGTTGCCGGTATCCACCGACCCGGGCGGTTTTTCGAGATGCTGAAACAGCAGGGCTTAACGGTTTCCGAGCAAAAGTTTCCCGATCATCATCGGTTCTCACCTGACGACATCGCCACGGACACAACCGTCCTGATGACCGAAAAGGATGCCGTCAAGTGTGGTACGTTTGCCAAAGAGAACTGGTGGGTGGTACCGCTTCTGATGGAAATCCCGGAGGCGCTCATGGAGGATCTGGAGCGGCTGATTGGCAAACGCTGAGATGGCGGAAAATTACACAGTCATTATCCCGGCCCGGTTCGCCTCTGAAAGGCTGCCCGGTAAACCGCTGCGGGATATCGCCGGCAGACCGCTGATCCAGCGGACATTTGAATCTGCGGCTCAAAGTCGCGCCTCGAAAATTGTGGTCGCTACCGATGATGAGGGAATCGCCCAGACGGTTCGCCGGTTCGGCGGCGAGGCCTGTATGACCGCTGTGACGCACCAGTGTGGAACGGACCGGGTCGCCGAGGCGGCACAGATACTTCAGTTGGCCGACTCGGAGATCGTGGTAAACGTTCAGGGAGATGAGCCTGACATGCCGGGAGAGCTCGTTGACCAGGTAGCGGGTTTACTCAGCCAGGACTCCGCGGCGAAGGCCGCAACCGCCTGCTGTGCGCTGGATAACCCGCAGCAGTACTCGGACCCTTCAGTTGTGAAGGTCGTCACCGACGCTCACGGACATGCCATTTACTTTTCGCGCGCTGCGGTGCCGCACACCCGCGAGAGTTCAGAGGGTCCCCCGGACCGGGTACCGTGGCGCAGCGTACGCCGTCACATCGGTATTTATGCCTACCGCTGCGACTATCTCCAGGTACTCGCGCAAACGCCGCCGTGCGATCTTGAGACCACGGAAGGCCTTGAACAGTTGCGGGTGCTGTGGATGGGGGACAAGATTGCGGTTTCTGAGGCCGGCCGGGCTCCAGGACCTGGAATAGACACTGTCGCGGACCTTGAGCGGGCAATTCGCGACTTTTCAAGCGACTAATACAGTATGGCCCGACAAGACAGGATTTCAGTGCTGTTTGTCTGTATGGGCAATATCTGCCGCTCTCCGACGGCGGAAGCGGTCTTTCGTGAACAGGTGAAGGCAGCGAATCTTGTCGATCATTTAAACATCGATTCCGCGGGCACCCATGCGTATCACGTTGGGGAGCCGCCAGACAGCCGCGCACAGGAGGCTGCTGTTGAGCGTGGCCTCGATCTTTCGAAAATCGTGAGCCGTCAGATCACGGTGACGGATTTTCTCGAGTTTGACTACATCCTTGCCATGGACCGCGACAATCTCGATGTCCTTCGTCGGCGTCAACCGGACGAATCCAAGGCGCGTGTCGAGTTGTTTCTTGACTATACAGCGGAATTTGCAGGTCACTCTGTACCTGATCCATATTTCGGGGCGGCAAACGGCTTTGCGCTCGTTCTGGACCTCGTCGAGACGGCCGGCCGGGAACTGCTTGAGAGTATCCGCGAGCAGCGTCGCTGACCTGAGCAACATCCGGAAACAGACAGCACATGCCTGGCCAATTGATGGTGAGTATCGAGGGGACCGCTCTCGATGCCGCAACCCGAAAGCGCCTCTCACATCCGCAGATCGGCGGCGTCATTCTCTTCGCCCGCAATTTTGTCAGCCCGGACCAACTTTCCGACCTTACTGCCGAGATCCGTGCCCTAAGGAGCCCCTCGTTGCTTGTCGCCGTTGACCAGGAGGGTGGACCGGTTCAGCGTTTTAAAGACGGTTTCACCCGGTTGCCCGCGATGGGCATGATCGGGGAGCGCTACGACATTGATCCTACTGCTGCATTGGCGCTGGCGCGAGCGACCGGGATCGTTCTCGCGAATGAACTGCGGGAGTGTGGTATTGATTTCAGCTTTGCGCCTGTGGTGGACCTCGGTTTCGACAACCGGGCAATCGGCGCGCGGGCCTTTCACCGGGAGCCGAAGGTGGTTCAGGAACTCGCTCTTCAGTTGGCCGGCGGGATGGCGTTATCCGGTATGCGGGCGGTTGCCAAACACTTTCCGGGGCACGGGGGCGCGACGGAAGACCCGCATGACGAGCTTCCCTGGGACGAACGATCGCTGGATAGCCTTCGAGAGCACGACCTTGGTGTGTATGAGCATCTTGAGACCGGAGCATTTACCGGAGTGATGACCTGCCATGTCCTTTTCCCCAAGATTGATACGGTTCCGGCTACGTTGTCACGCAAGCTCATCATCGATGAGCTCAGAGGCCGTATCGGCTTTACCGGTCCTGTTTTTTCAGACGACCTGATGATGGGGGCGCTTGGCGCTTACGGAGAGGCATCGTCCCTGGTGCGATCAGCCAGGGAGGCCGGCTGCGATATGGTGCTCTTATGCAATAACGACGCGGTTACCGACTCGGTGCTTGAGCGTGATGATTTTCCATCCTTGAACGAAGACGCAGCCTTAAGGTTGGAAAGGATGCGGCCAGCACAGGCCGCGTTGCCTGATACGCTGACCGTCGAACAGGCGAGAGAAGAAATCAGGAAATACCCCTGAGGTTTACAGCCTCGCGCCGGTCGGCGGCTAAACCTCGGCCCGCTCCATGTATTCTCCGGTATCCGTATTAACCCGGATTTTGTCTCCGGTATTCACGAAAGGCGGAACGATCACGCGAAGGCCCGTCTCGACGATCGCGGGCTTGCCGGATCCCGCGGCGGTCTGACCCTTAACGACGGTTTCTGTCTCGGTGACTTCGAGGACCACGCTCGCCGGGAGCTCAAGGCCGATCGGCTGCTCGTTATAGAAGTTGATCTGGACCTCCTCGTTCGGCAGCAGAAAATCCGACTGCCCGTCAAGGTCCTCCGTAGCGATCGGCAGCTGTTCAAAAGACTCCAGGTCCATGAATACGAAATCACTGCCCTCGGGATAGAGATACTGCATCTGCCGCGGCTCGACATGGGCCTTTTCGAGCTTATCCTCCGAGCGAAAGCGCTCGTTTAACTTGGTATTATCCGAGATAGCCTTCATCTCAAGCTGGGCAAAGGCGCCGCCTTTTCCCGGCTTTACGTGGGCCTTTTTAAGGACCCGCCAGAGTTTGCCCTGATACTCGACAAGATTGCCAACGCGTACGTCTGAGGCGGATATCTTCATGAAACTGGTAAAAGGTCATATTTCGGGGCTCGGAATTTTAATGGTTTGCACACAGGGCAACAACTGAACCAGCGGTTTCATGCCAGGCAAGAAAAACATCGACAAGCCTCGGCGCGCCTTGGCCAAGCGCTATTACAACGCCGGCTGCCAGCGGTGCCCGCGTCTCGCCGGGTTTCTGAGCTCGGTTCGGGTCCGCCATCCCGAGTATGCCTGCCGGCCAGTACCGTCGTTTGGTGCGTTGGGGTCCCGGCTTCTTATCGTGGGGCTTGCGCCGGGTCTGCATGGCGCTAATGCAACGGGGCGCCCGTTCACCGGGGATCATGCGGGCATCCTGCTGTACAAGACGCTCTACAAATTCCGATTTGCCTCGGCCCCGGAATCGAGCCCTGGAGATGATCTTGCTCTTAAGGATTGTGCAGTAACCAATGCAGTGAAGTGCCTGCCTCCAGAGAACAAACCCTCAGCGGCGGAAGTCAACACGTGCCGAGACTTTCTTGTCCACGAGTTGGAGACTGTGCCGGCGAATGGCGTGGTTCTTGTGCTTGGGAAGATCGCCCATGACAGTGTGGTCAGGACTTTTGGCCTGACACCGGGCGCGCTTCCGTTTCGGCATGCCGGAGAACATGCCATACCCGGCGGCCGGACACTGCTGTCGAGTTACCATTGCAGCCGCTACAACACCCAAACAGGCCGCTTGACGCCGGAGATGTTTGATCAGGTGTTTGAGCGTGCGAGAGCAATTCTGCGCTGAGCGATGCCGCTAGATAAGAACAAGATCGTTAAAGGGTTGAGCCGGGGCCCGGGGGTCTATGTCATGCGCAACGAGCACGGGAGTGTGCTCTATGTCGGCAAGGCAAGGAACCTGAAGGCGCGCTTGTCCAGTTACTTCAATGCGCCGGAGGAGAACAGCCGGCTCAGGCTTATGATGAGTCAGGTTGAAGGGATTGAGATTCAGCGCACACGTACAGAAACAGAGGCACTGCTGCTCGAATGCAATCTCATCAAGGATTTACGGCCCAAATTCAACATCCTGCTGCGCGACGACAAAAGCTACCCCTATCTCAAATTGTCGACAACCGAGCGCTTCCCGAGGCTCTCGTTCTATCGTGGCAGCACAAAGGTTGAGGATCGCCTCTTCGGCCCCTACGCAAACGCGGGATCGGTGCGGATCATGCTGGCGCAGCTTCAGAAGATCATCCCAATCCGTCAGTGTGACAACAATACCTTCCGAAACCGCAGTCGCCCGTGCCTGCAGTACCAGATTGGCAGGTGTTCCGCGCCTTGTGTAGGACTCATTTCTGAGGACGAGTACCGCGAAGATGTCAGGGAGCTCGTGCTGCTGCTGGAAGGTAAAGAAAGCGAGATCAACGGAACCTTTGCCCGGAAGATGGATGAAGCGGCCGCGAATCTCGACTATGAGTCAGCCGCGCGATACCGCGACCGAATACTCGCGCTTCGAAAACTTCAGGAGCGCCAGTACGTTTCCAGTGGCCAGCATAACGCCGATGTCGTGCTGCTTACCGAGCAGGATGGTGCGGTGGTGTTCTCGGTGATGAAGATCCGAGGCGGACATAATCTCGGCAGCCGACACTTTTCGCACAAGAACCCGCTGGATCGTCAGGCGGGCGAGGTGCTTCAGAAACTGCTGGTCCAGCACTACCAGAACCACCCCGTCCCTGCCGAAGTGATCGTTATGCCAGCGGCGCCAGAGCCGGGGTTGCTTGAGGCCGCGCTCAGCGATATTGCGGGGAAAAGGGTCCGGGTGAAGTTTCGCGTCCGTGGTGTCAGGGCACAGTGGCTTGAGATGGCGAACCTCAATGCAACCGATCACCTGAAACGTAAGCTTGCCTCGGACGCAAACCATCTGCAACGGCTGGAGGCGCTGAAAAAGCTGCTGGGCCGTACTGAGCGACTGGAGCGTATCGAGTGTTTCGATACCAGTCATAGCGCAGGAGAACATCCCGTCGCTTCCTGTGTGGTATTTGATGCATCGGGGCCGGTGTCGGGGGAGTATCGGCGTTTCAATATCAAGGACGTAACGCCGGGAGATGATTTCGCCGCGATGGAACAGGTTGTCGGCCGGCGGATTGCGCGGGTCAACGAAGGGGAGGGGATACGGCCGGACCTTATGGTGATTGATGGTGGTCCAGGACAGGTCAAGCGTGCCCAGAATGCGCTCGAAGAAAACCTGGCGACTGACGTTGCAGTAATCGGTGTTGCGAAGGGCTATGGCAGAAGGTCCGGTCGTGAGAGCCTTTATCTTCCCGGCCGTAAAACTCCGTTGCTGCTCGACCCGAGCTCGCCCGCACACCTGCTGCTGAGGCAGATTCGCGATGAAGCGCATCGGTTTGCGATTACCGGCCACCGGAAAAAGAGAAATGCGTCGCGCACGAGGTCGAAGGTGGAAGACATCCCCGGGATTGGAGCCAAGAAACGTCAGGCCCTGCTGCGCCACTTTGGGGGGATCAAGCCGCTGCAGCAGGCGACCATTGAAGACCTTGTCAAAGTAGACGGAATCAGTGTTAATCTCGCGCAGCGTCTTCGGGACCATTTTCGCGCGGGCTAATTGATGCGCTGGACTATCGCCAACATCCTAACGCTGTTTCGGGTTGCTCTGATCCCGGTTATCGTGACCCTGTATCTTGCCGGTGCTTCGGGCTATCTCACCGCCGGCGTCTTCCTGTTAGCGGGTTTGACCGACTGGGCGGACGGCTATCTCGCCCGGCAACGCAACGAAGAATCACCCTTTGGTGCTTTTCTCGACCCGGTAGCCGACAAGTTGATGGTGTCGGCTGTGCTGGTGTTGATGGCGGCAGACCCTCAGATGCGGCAGCAGATATTCAGCCCGGCACTTTTCACGATCATTGTTGCCATCATTATCGGGCGTGAGATCACCATTTCTGCATTGCGCGAATGGATGGCCGAGCTTGGAAGTCGGGGAGTGGTTGCCGTCGGCTGGATTGGCAAGGTGAAGACCACCCTGCAGTTTGTTGCGATCACCGTCCTGCTCTTTGCCCAGGCCGGACTTCAAAAGGGAGCAGTGGTGTTCGGTGAGCTGCTGCTGTACACAGCCGGAGTGCTAACGCTGTGGTCAATGTTTATCTATCTGCGCCGGGCGTGGCCCTCATTGCTTGAGCAATAGCCGCATCAACTTGACAAGGTGTTCCGGCCCGATAGAATTCTCTGTCCTCGTGCGGGAATAGCTCAGTTGGTAGAGCACAACCTTGCCAAGGTTGGGGTCGCGAGTTCGAGTCTCGTTTCCCGCTCCAGACAATCAAAAAAATAATCTCTTAGAAATATCTCACCTGTCGGTTCTTTGACTAGCGGCAATATTCTTTAGAGTAACGGCGCGACCTTTTTGGCGAACTTCTCCATTTGCCTCATAGCAAATTGGGGTGTCTCAAGCCCGTGGAACTGAAATTCAACCACGAAGTGCCAGACGCCAGCCTCATGCAGTGCGTGGATCCGCTCAGCGCAGGCCTCCGGTGATCCCGAAAGGGTCACTTGCCCGGGATCGATATCAGGCTGGTTGAAGGCTACAGCGGTTTGCAGTTTGGGCGCGTAAGCTTCCAGATCGCGTTTGCTGTCGGCTACATAGGCAAATGTGAAGCTGGCAAGTTTGGGGTCGGTGTTGTATTTCTTCCCTTCCTCCTTGAGCTTTGGAATCCACAGATTTCTGACTTCGTCCGCATTCGGCCAAAAAGCCAGGATGCACTCACCATAGCGTGCTGCTCGCCAGATAGATTTCACGCCGCCGCCGATCCAGATCGGAGGATGCGGAGTCTGCAGCGGTTTGGGTTCAAGCGGGATGTCTTTCAACTGATAGTGCTCACCGTCAAAGGTAACCCGATCCTGGGTCCAGAGCTGCGTAATCACTTCAAGCTGTTCGTCGAATAGTTTTCCACGCGCCCTTCGGTCTACACCCACGGAAGTGAAGTCCTCCTCCCACCACCCCATCGCGGCGCCTGCGATCAACCGTCCATCAGAAATCACATCCAAGGTTGACAGATACTTTGCCCATTGATAGGGCGGTAGGAGTGGCGGGAGAATGGAGTTGAATCCGATCTTCAATCGCGACGTGGCCGCAGCAATGACTGGAACTATTGCCAGCGCATCCAGCACATCCCGGTTGGGAAAGGTCTCGAATAGCCAACTGGGCGCCATCGTCATGTGGGTGGGCATCGTTGCTGAGTAAAACCCAAGGTCTTCCGCCAGTTTGGCAATCTCAACAATTTCGCCCACCGAGGTCTTCTGCGCACCCCACGGGAAGAGCATGATGCTTAGATCTGAGATGTTGGGCATCTTTTATCCTGTAGTCAGTAGTGTGATCTATTCAATAGTCTATTCCCTGCAAAAGACATACTCGCTCTGAGTGACTTTTTGTTGATCAGGGTCATTTTGCCTGGACACACAAGCATGGCACGGTTGAGGCTGACTTTCTCAATCGTTGGTCGGAATCTCTCCGAACCCGGGCCTCAATATAACCCAGGAGTTGAGCAAAGAAGTCCAGGCCGTTACCACAGACTGCTTGAAGAGGGTGCCGAGCCAAACGAGTCGGCGTATGCATGGCGCTCCGAGTACAATCGAGGGAGTTTAAGGCGGTTGACTTTCTCATGGAAGAGGTCGTCAATCCTGGAAAATGTATCGGCTGCACCGCGTGCCTGGCGATCTGTCCGGCCGACCGGTTATCATGCCCTGCATGGCCGGGTTCTGCCGACAGCGACCGGAGCCAAACCTGCGAATCCTGATCTTACGGTTATCGGCGTAGGAGGTGATGGCGACGGTTATGCCATCGGCGGTGGACATCTGGTTCATGTGTTCAAGCGAAACCCTGGGCGACGTATATCGTTATGAACAACGGCACGTATGGTCTGACGAAAGGGCAGGCGTCACCAACCAGTGCGATCGGATGCCAAAGCAATATCGAAAAGACCTTGACCCGATCATGCTGGGATTGAACACTGCTCATTCGACCTTTCTTGCCCGTGGATACAGCGGTCAGCCTGCCCATTTGCTGCCGCTCGGCTTGATTTTTCAGGGGAGCCGTACGGCGCTTGAGTCCGTGGCATTAAATCCTGAATTTCCCAACCCCGCCCGGCAGGATTTGCAGGACCTGAATCTCATCGACCGTTGTCGTGACGCGGTGCAATCGTTCACCAGATAGATGGATCGGTCGACTGGCCTCATTCTGACTGCGGTACCAGGAATTCCGCTGGTCCGCACCGGTGACGATATTGTGGCGTTGATTCTTTCGGCATTGGCTGCCCAGAACGAGACCCTGTGTTCCGGGGATGTTCTGGTGATCGCCCAGAAGATAGTGTCCAAATCCGAAGGCCGGATGGTCAGTCTGAAGGATGTCGAGGCGGGGGAACGTGCTATTGAGTTGGCCCGCTCCACAGGCAAGGACCCCAGGCTTATTCAGTTGGTCCTGACAGAGTCCAAAGAAGTCCTGCGGGCTGTCGATCAGCTCATCATTGTTGTCCACCGGCTGGGCTTCGTGCTTGCCAATGCCGGAATCGATGTTTCAAACGTCGGCCCTGAGGGGTCTGACGGGCAGGTGTTGCTGCTGCCGGAAAATCCCGATAGAACTGCTCAAAACTACCGCGCATCCATCCTTAGCGAGACCGGTGCCAACGTCGGGGTGATTATCAACGATAGCGTGGGCCGGGCCTGGCGTATCGGGACAGTGAGCCTGGCGATCGGTGCTGCCGGTGTTAAGGCGCTTGAAGATCACCGGGGAAAGGTGGACCTTTTCGGTTTACCACTGAAAGCCAGTGAGGAGGGTGTTGCAGATGAGCTGGCCAGTGCCGCGTCTCTGGTCCAAGGGCAGGCAGGTGAGGGCCTCCCGGTGGTATTGATACGCGGATTCAAAGGGCCTTCCGAGGTGCAGTCCGCTGCGACCCTGGTGCGGCCTGTACAGCAGGATCTTTTCCGGTGAGTGCCCCGGCCTTTGCTGCCAGAAAATGCCGGTACGTCGTTCTGTCCGGGGGGGTTGGTGGAGCAAAACTCGTACAAGGACTTGCCCTTTGCCGGCCGGCGGAGGAACTGATGGTGGTGGCCAACGTGGGCGACGATTTTGAGCATTGGGGCATGCACATCTCTCCCGACCTGGACACACTGATGTACACCCTGGCAGGAGTCGCTAATGGGGAAACTGGCTGGGGCCGGGCCGGGGAAACGTGGCGTGTGCTGGAAGAGGTTTCGTTACTCGGCGGCGAAAACTGGTTCCGGCTGGGAGACCGTGATCTCGCTGTTCATATCCAACGTACTGCACGGCTCAAGTCGGGGGTTCCGTTATCGAGGGTCACCATCGATCTGTGCCGGGCAATGGGCGTACAGATTCCGATTCTGCCGGTGACTGATAATCGCCTACGGACGATCGTGGATACGACCGATGGTGCTCTGGATTTCCAGACCTATTTCGTTCACCGGCGGTGCGAACCTGTGGTAACCGGCCTGCGCTTTGACGGGGCTTCGAGATCAGTTTTGTCAGCCGGTATTGGTGCAGCTCTGGAAGACCCGGGTCTTAGCGCGGTGATTTTGTGCCCCTCGAATCCTTTTCTGAGCCTGGATCCGATCCTCGCAGCAGGGGATCTTCGCCGGCGTTTGCAAGACTGTTCGGCGCCGGTGGTTGCCGTGTCGCCGATGATCGGCTCGAAGGCTTTCAAAGGACCTACGGCAAAGATCATGCAGGAACTTGGGCACCTGCCATCCTCGTTGGCGATCGCCGAATACTATGCAGATCTACTTGATGGTTACGTGATCGATCGTGCCGACGCCAGAATCTCTGATGAGGTTGAGAAACTCGGCATCAGGGTCAGGATTACCGGCACATTGATGGACACCTTGGAGCAGAAACAAAAACTCGCTGCTGGGGTGATGGCGTTCACTGAGATACTAGGGTAGGAGCAGACCAGGATGACAGCAGTGACCGCTCAGCTGGATCACTTCATTAACCGAAGACCCGATCCCCGGGAGGCCAGGGCGCTTCACCCAAACATTTCAGATGAATCCCTGGTACAGCTCGCAGCCGCCTTGCGCGATCGGGGCCACGGCGATCTGGTGACCTACTCACCCAAGGTATTTATCCCGTTGACCGTTCTTTGCCGGGATGTCTGCCATTACTGCACCTTTGCCAGGCAGCCCCGTGGACACGGCCAGGCTTATCTCTCTGACTCACAGATACTTGAAATAGCAGGATCCGGCGATCAGCACGGTTGTCATGAGGCCCTCTTTACCCTCGGCGACAAGCCTGAGCTCCGCTATCGTGCGGCACGCGACGGGCTTCGCCGAATGGGGTTTGGAAGTACCGCCGAGTACCTGGTGCACGCTGCTGGCCTTGTGTTTGACCAGACCGGACTACTGCCGCACATAAATGCAGGTATTCTGAGTTTCGATGAAATGTCGGCACTGCGCGAAGTCTCGGCATCTCAGGGCATCATGCTTGAATCGGCTTCAGAGCGGCTGACAGAGCGGGGCGGGCCACACTACGGCTCCCCAGACAAGCAGCCGGGCGTGCGGCTCGCCAATATAGAACTCGCCGGCCGGTTGAAGATCCCATTTTCTACCGGAATCCTCATCGGGATTGGTGAAACACGTCGCGAAAGAATTGATTCGTTACTCGCTATACGGGAACTCAATGATAGTTACGGCCATATACAGGAACTGATCCTTCAGCCTTTCAGGCCTAAGCCGGGTACGCTGATGGCGGCCCATCCACCCGCCAGCGGCGATGAACTGGCCTGGACAATCGCCGTGGCGCGTATTCTTTTCGGACCCGAGATGAGTATCCAGACCCCGCCGAATCTGTCACCGGGAGCTGAGACACAGCTGATCGCAGCCGGGGTCAATGACTGGGGTGGTATCTCCCCGGTGACGATCGACCATATCAATCCAGAAGCGCCTTGGCCGCAGATCAAGCTGTTAAGTGAAAAGACTGCCCGGGCGGGAAAGATACTGGCGGCGCGCCTACCGGTTTACCCCCGGTTCATCAAAGAAGCCAAGGCCTGGATTTCACCCCGGATCTCAGATCGAGTCCGGCTTCAGTCGGATGCGTCGGGCCTGGCCCGGGCCGACCGCTGGTATCCGGGAGAGTTGACCGAGCCCCCCAGTGGAGCCGAATCGTTCCTGTCCTGCGGCGTGCGGGGCGCAATCGGGCAGATTCTCGGTCGCGCTGAGAACGGCCGGAATCTCTCTGAGACCGAAATCATCCGGCTGTTTCTAGCCCGAGGTGAGGAATTCACCGACGTTTGCGGTTTTGCCGACGGCTTGAGAAATGAAGTCAATGGCAGCGATGTCACCTATGTGGTTAACCGTAATATTAATTACACCAACATCTGCCATTTCCGCTGTGGATTCTGTGCTTTTGCCAAGAGCAGCACACGGAAAGGCTTGCGGGACCGACCGTATCTGCTGGATACGCAGGAAATCACGAGGCGTTCGGTAGAGGCCTGGGAACGGGGGGCGACCGAAGTCTGCCTACAGGGTGGAATTAACCCGGACTTCACTGGAAACACATACCTGTCGATCTGTAGGGCGATCCGGGAGGTACTGCCAGATATACACATTCATGCTTTCTCTCCGCTGGAGATACAGCAGGGAGCAGAAACTCTCGGAATCGGGATTCGGGAATTCCTTGCGGCGCTCAAGGAGGCTGGCCTGTCAACCCTTCCGGGAACGGCGGCAGAGATTCTGGACGACGGGATACGTCAGATTATCTGTCCTGACAAGATCAACACGGCTCAATGGCTGGAAGTGATCGAAACCGCGCACGGCCTGGGATTGCGGACGACCGCCACCATCATGTTTGGACATGTGGAACATCCCACACACTGGGCACGGCATCTGCTGTTAATCAGAGAGCTACAGTCGAGGACCGGTGGCTTTACCGAATTCGTACCGCTACCGTTTATTGGCAAGGAAACACCGCTCTTCCTTCGTGGTAATGCGCGATGTGGGCCGACCTTCCGCGAGTGCATATTAATGCACGCCGTCTCACGGATCGTACTTCACCCGCACATATCCAACATTCAGGCATCTTGGCCAAAGATGGGGCGAAGCGCGGTATCACTGCTGCTTGCCGCTGGGGTCAACGATCTGGGAGGCACTTTGATGAACGAGTCGATCTCCCGCGCCGCAGGCACACGCCACGGTCAGGAATTACAACCCGAAGAAATGGATGAATTGATACGCGAATGCGGTCGTATTCCGGCCCAGCGAACGACATTGTATGACAGACCCTCGTCTGGACGGATTAGTTGCTCCTATGACGCAGCCGAGTTGTTGTCAGTCGGGGCCACGGCGGCATCTATACCACCCGGAAACCGTGGACCTGCTGCCTGGCCTTGAGCCGTGCGAAGGATCGGGGCATGGTCCGCGCAACACGTTCCGTGAGTTAATCATTCCCGGCAAGACTCTTTCTCGGGGGTGTCTGTGTCATATCCCGCGTGGTATGATTCGTCCCGTCGCCGAGGTTTCTATTTGAGATGAGAGCATTAAAGCGCGTGTCAAACCTTGGCACTCTGGGACACTCGGTATCCATCAGATCTATGACTTACCAGCGGTAAGACGGTATCGCCGAGGTTGGGGTCGCGAGGTCGAGCCTCGTTTCCCGCTCCACAGTTTCTTTCCCCTTGGCTGGGTGGCAGAGTGGTTATGCAGCGGCCTGCAAAGCCGTGGACGCCGGTTCGATTCCGACCCCAGCCTCCAATTTCATTTTGACGGCTCACTCAACGTGATAACGATGAATCGGGCAATTGTCCTGTTCGTAGGCGCAGATCATCATCGAGAAGTTGAGGAAACACTGCAACACGATGAGACCACATTCAGCATTGGGGTACAGACCGCCGGCACCGGAAACCATCGCACCTGTGGACGATAATATACCCATGCACTAACATTCAATTCGCGGGTTATGGCAATATCCAGACCAGGTTATACAAAGCCGTATATCATGGGTTTAACAGTGCGGGATGTTCGGGAAATCCTGGCAAGAGCACTGCTTCAATAACGAACTCCAGTGCAATAGGCTTTTCGCTGGTCAGTTACTAACTACCCGACAGCGCAGAAAGAGCAGAAGCGTTTACAGTATTTACGGGGTGTTGAAATCGTTCTATTGAGACCGGGAGACAGAGATGAATCAGCTGCCCCCAACTTACCGGAACCGTATACGGCTCTTGGTTGGGCGAATGCTGTGTTGGACCGGCCTACATGACAATCGGGTCATCAGTGTCACGGGTAGTTTCGGGGCGGGCGGCAGTGTCGAAAAGCGGGAATGCCGACGCTGCCAAGAAGTGACCGTGCGACGCAAGCGTTAGGCTGTTATTGGCAGTGACCCGCATCCTTATCCGGTTGGCTAGTTTGTTTTTGTTGGGTCGATCCATGCTAATCTGATAGGTGGTTTTCTTAACTGACGGGAGAGTCCTCATGGGAATGAGTCAAAGGAAAAAGAAAGGGAAGGTGAAGAACTACAGCCGTCCTGTTAACAAGAAGAACGCATCGAAGAACCAAAAGCGTATCAGTGAAAATAACGCTGTACTACGGACGCTAGCCAAAGGGTAGCCGCGTCTTAGTTGGAAAAATGCTCTTAGCTGCCATCCTCTGAATTTGGCAGATCGGGGAAGTTCATACGCCAATTCGAGTAACGATCAAGTCCTTCTGCTCCTGATAATCATGCTGAGACCTAAACTTCTCAATATGAACACCAATGAACTCATCCAATAGGCCGACAAGTACTATATCGCCACAACTCCTGATTTGAATCAATAACCGGTTGCCCCGCACCCGTAACAGTGTGACTCTTCCCTAAGGCCCCGCTAAAGCGGTGCTGAGTTATAACCCAATCTGGTGTTTGAGGAGTTGAAAAAAAGCGGCG